>Ga0105237_10001663_pt1 | contig 28782 bp, 26 predicted proteins | sample KBSC24metaG_FD_81520 | JGI IMG/M metagenome (GOLD analysis project Ga0105237, IMG submission 81520) | Corn rhizosphere microbial communities from Kellogg Biological Station, Michigan, USA - KBS C2-4 metaG | ecosystem: Host-associated > Plants > Roots > Rhizosphere > Soil | place: Michigan, USA... | reverse complement strand
CTCGCGCGCCAGGCCGGGATTGAGGTGAGGTCGGAAAGCATTGACCGGGGCGCCAACTATCTCGACGTTGAACTGGTGGAAGAGGAAACGAGCTACGACGTGCAGTCATGGATGCTTCATTCGCTGGCCGTCTATCATGCGATGGGCAAGCGCTCGGAAGTCGGCAAGTTTCAGCAGACCGCGTTCACGAATCTCTGGAACAATCGCGACAAGCTGAACGCTTACACGCGTGCATTGCTCGCGCTCGCCGCGCACAACTATGGGTTTAACGATCAGGCCAAAACACTGGTCGCAAATCTCGAGAATGGCGTCAAGACTGATTCGCAGCCTGACACGTCGATCGTGCAGCGTGGTGCACAGACGTCAGATCCGTCTGTGATGGGAACGGCGCACTGGGGCGAGGATGGTTTCTACTGGCGTTGGTCTGACGGTGGTGTCGAAGCGACTTCGTTCGTCCTGCGCGCGCTGCTCGCGATCGATCCGAAGCACAAGCTGATCGAGCCTGTTACTAACTGGCTCATCAAGAACAGGCGCGGTGCGCAGTGGAGCAACACGCGCGACACGGCGATCGTCGTCCTGACGCTCAACGACTACCTGCGCGTCAGTGGCGAGGTCCAGCCGGTGGTTGGATACGAGTTGTCGGTAAACGGAACTCCGGTCACCACTAAACAGATCACGGCGGATGATGCGCTCAGCGCGCCCAGCAAGTTCGACATCTCGCGCGAACTGCTTCACGACGGGGCGAATGAGATCAGCATCGTGAGGAAGAATGGCAGTGGGCCACTTTACTTTTCGGCCGCTGCGGAGTTCTTCAGTCTGGAAGAGCCGCTGAAGCCGGCAGGGAATGAGATCTTCGTGCGGCGCGAGTATTTCAAGCTCGTGAATCATCCGACGCTGTTGAAGGGATTTGTCAGTGAAAGAGTTCCGTTGAATGATGGAGAAACAGTCAAGAGTGGCGACCGAGTCGAAGTCGTGCTGACGGTCGAGGCGAAGAACAACTATGAGTATTTGCTCTTCGAGGATCTAAAACCGGCGGGACTCGAAGCAGTGCAGATTCGCAGTGGTGAGAATCTCTTCGTGCGCGAACTGAAATCAGGTGGTGGATTCACCGGTCGAACGCGCTGGGTCTATCAGGAGCTGCGCGATCGGAAAGTTGCCCTGTTCATCGATCGTCTACCCGAGGGCATCTGGCAGCTCAGCTACGAGATGAGAGCCGAAGCTCCCGGGGCGTTTCATGCGTTACCGGTCCTGGGCCATGCGATGTACGTCCCCGAGATCCGTACCAACGGCGCCGAGACTCGTTTGCGGGTAGTCGATTAGCCGCGTTCATCTGCGGCTTTCACCGGATCTCATCCAAGCGCGACTTCGCCTCCTGGATCATCGCCTTGATCTTCGCCAGATCGTCAAGCGACAGATTGGCTTTTGCGTGATCGCAGATTCCGGTGGTGACGATGACGGCAGTACCGCTGCGAGTTTGCTTGAAGACGTTTAATTCGAGATCGCCGAGCGTTCGATACGTCGCCTCAAAGCCCGCCAGCTTCGTCGTGCTTTCGTCGACGCGCGAGATGGCCTCGATCGCGTTGAGCAGCGGATCGATCTCTTCGTAATCGACGTAAGCTCGGTTCTCGCGCGGTCGATCGCCACCTTCTCTCAAAAGAACCACGAGTCCCTTGGCTCGCGAGACGTTTCCCATCTCACGCATTTCCACCGCGTCGATGCGCACACCCGCGACCTCGACAGTCGTGATTCGCGTAAACCCCTTGATGAGCACCGTACTGTGCCTGTCGTCGAGCGCTTCGAGCTTTGTGCGGGGCTCTATCGGTTCACAAGTCACCCTGCGCCAGAACTCCGGTCCCGGCCTTTGTGCCATAACGGTTGCAGCGCAGAACAACATCAGTATCGAGAAAAGAATCATTCGTATATGCATCGGAAGCTCCAACGGGAGAGAAGGTTTTACTGTGCACTGTCACTTACAAGAGCGCTGTGAGTTCCAAAAAATAACACGGTTTGCTGGTTTCTGACGCGTGAAAATTCGTAATATCTGCGGCTGATGACGGAAGACTTTTACTGCGAAGAGGTGTTGAGCGGGCGGACGCCGGTTCGGATCGTTCGCGAAACCGACAACGTTCTCGCCTACCACCACACACGGCCCTTCTGGCCCGTGCATATCGTCGTCATCCCGAAGCGCCACATCGCCTCGCTCCTGGCGCTCGAAGAAAGTGACGACCAACTCCTGCTTGAATTGCTTGCTGTTGTTCGTGAAGTGGCTAAAGAAGTGCTCGCGGAACACGGCGCCTGCCGCGTGTTGACCAACCTCGGAAAGTATCAGGATTCAAAACACCTGCACTGGCACGTCAGCGCCGGCGAGCCGCACAAGGCACAAGAAAGAACACAAATTACTTTGTGAATTTTGTGGTCGATCTCGTCGGGTAAAAAACGAAGAGAGGCGAGCGGTACAACTTACTCGCCTCATTTCGTTGCCCCCTGAATCAAAGCCAGCTTACGCTTAGCTTCGATCCGACCCGCCGACAAACTATTTGCTCGCCATCTTGGTGCGCGCTTGTTCTGCGCGTGCCGCGCCAATGGCGGTATCCACGTCTTTGACTTCTTCCGGCGGCGGCAGCACGGCCTTCATGCCGAGCGATTCGATCCAGAGTTCACGACACCAACCTTTGGTGTGATAGAGGTGCTCGTCCTCTTCCTGTTCGACTTCGCCGTGCGCTTCCTTCAGGATCTTCGCTACATCGCCTTTCACTTTCTTTGCGACTTCGCCGATCAAGTGCCAGTTCTGGTGATCTTTTGTCTCGGCGAGAACGACGGCTTCACACGCAACCAATTGAGCAGCGCCCGGTTGGCCTTCTTCCAGCGCCATTTCCATCGATTCCACCAGCGATTCGCCGATGTGACGCACGACTTTCCGGCCCGGCGTTTCCTCGTTGGGATCGAGGTCAAGCTTCGTGAGTACGTCTTCCATAATGGTGACGTGGTTTTTCGTCTGTTCGAGATATTCTTCCCATTCCTCTTTTAGATCTTCGTTTTCAGCGCAACGTATTGCGGTTGTATAAACCTGAACGCCGCCGATTTCTGTCTCGAGTGCCTGGTACAAGAGCTCTCGTACTTGGTCGTCTTTCATGCCTCCTCCTTGAAGTAAACGGTTTGTGTCGGAACGTTGCAAGCAGCAGGCCAGAATGAAATGTGTGAAAGACGTGGATGCGAGCGATCAAACCCGTACATTTATGAGACACGCGCGACCCGCTTTGAAAGTAAAGTATGCACGCGACCCGACGCTACCGCGTTACGGTACTGACCCCTTCCAAGCTCGTACGTGGTAGCTTGGACGAGGTCAGTACCGTAACGCGGTAGCGTCGGGTCGGCCACAAGCAAAGGTTTTCCTCGTGGTGATATAACGGCAGGAATTTAAACTGTGACGGAAAGTCCTGACGAGGAGCATCTACAAACGTGACCGGTCCGAGTCTGCCGCTTGTGCGTTTGCTCTTGTACTCACAGTTGATCTCGCCGAGGAAGTCGTCGCAACGCGCGGCAAGAAGATGGTGCGCACCGGAAGTTTCGTGGTTACCAATCAGCAGCACCTTGTAGTGTGGCAGCCCACGCGCAGGCTGGGACGGCACGCACGTCATAAACTTCTGCGCGAGTGTTGTCGGGTAGAGTGTTCGGAGTTGATCGAACACTGCGCTCAGCTGCTCCGCTGTCAGTTTCTCTCCGGTGAACGAATACTCGAGACTGCGACGCCTCACGAAAACCAGATCCGGCAGTCCGTTGATCTTGCGTTTGCAGAGGAACAGATCATCGGTTTGATAACGGCGTAGACCATAGCGGTCGCTGACGACCATTGCATAAAGCTTTCCCGGCTCGAGTTCTCGAGGCTGCCGCAGCTCTGTCTGGTCGATGAATTCATAGACCACGCCGCCGCCGATTGGAAAATACGCGACGTCTTCATCGCGAAAGTAAGGCAGCGTTTCGATGGTCTCGGTCGACATTGAATACATCGGAATCAATTTGTAGCGCGTCGATGGAAGGTGTGTGGCGAGTCGATCGAGGAAAGGTTTGACGTATCCGCCGGTCCAGCAAATGTATGCGCTGACGCGCGGGGCGTAGACTGACAACGGGAGCGGCGCGTTGGTCGTAGCGACTTCTTTCACGCGCTCTGCGGCGCGACATGATTCCAGTCTGCGTGCGATCGTGTGAACGTCGGAAGAAAATGACCGGGGATTGTCATGCCAGTCGCGGATTAATTTGGAGCTGCGGCGCCAGTCGCTTGCGAGCTCGTCGAGAAATGTTGAGATCGTCGATGGATTGGTGCTGTAAAGCACGCCCGGATTTGAGATCGTGAGAATCCAGAGACGCACTGCCGCTGAACCGTAGTTTGCAACGAGCGATTGCATTGCGGGATGGTGTTGGACGCGATAGGGCGCCTGGAGTGTTGAGATGTAGCTGGGGAATGCATTTTCATCGAGCAACATCGAAGTTGCTGACGCGTCAGTTTGGAACGAGCTGAAAACGTAAAGAGAGGTGTGTTTGATCGCGAAGGCGTAGCATGCCCGCGCAAACATCTCGCTGAACGTCAGCTTAAGTGCGAGCAGGCGCCGGTTTGTATACAGGATTTCTTTTGCTTTGCCGGTTGAGCCGGAGGTCTTCGCGAAACGGGCTCGTGGAGGTGCTTTGGCTTGAATCGACTGCTCGACGCGCCGGCCATAAGGCAACACGGGCGTGTCGGTAGTGATACCGTATTTTCGTTTCAAACGCTTTTGATTGTGCGTGTAAAGGGCGATCCGTAACCGCAGGAAAGTGGTCGAGATCACACCAGCAATCGGGATTATGGCGCTGATAATGCTTCGGAGGCAGTCGTTGATTTGTCCTCTCATAATAACTCGTCCCGCGCGTGTGCGATTTGCTGCCCGTACATTTCTCCGAGCTGTTGGGCTTCGTCAGGCTTCAACAGTTGGGGATCGTAGGTGATGGTCAGCCACGTTTGTCCGTGGTGTGTCGCAGCGTTCATGGCCACGCTTTGTCTCTCGTGCAATAAGCCAACACATTCGATGCGATCGACGTGTTTGAATGCTTCTCCGGCGTTGGCGATCCAGCTTCCGGCGTGCGAGAACACGCCTGTGCACATGTCGACGGATGACAGGCTGAGATATCGGCGCAGCAACGGTCGAGTGATTGCGCGAGGCATGCGCGTGAACCAGCGTTTCGCGGGAACAACCCACTCGCCGTGTTCCGTGGTCCAGGAAACCTGACGTCGAACCTCGCGACACTTCTCGACGAGTCGAGCGTGCTCTTCGTATCGTGCATACACTCGAATCCGGCTCGTCGCATTCCCAAACCCACCATTCGCCCCCCGCCGAATATTCATCGGCACCCATAAACTTATCTTGCTCCTACCGTTATTACCGAGGTGCGCGGTATTCCATTGATAAAGCACTTCCAGCGCGCAGGTTGCGAGGAGATCGTTGTACGTGAATCCACCAATTCGCCTGCACGCGCGTTGCAAGTCTGAGGCTTGGAACGCGATCGTTACCCAACGACGTTTACCTGAGCGCTCGGAGTTTGAAGTCCACAGACGATCCGATGCACCAGCAAACGCAAACTCGCTGCGACGAACGGATGTCGCATTACGCCGTAAGGGCAGATCAACAAATGGAGCGCGTTCACTTTCAATTGCTTCGATGCCGTACGCGACATTGAGCTGATGGCCCAACCACAACGCTGCGCTCAGCCCGTCCGCCGCCGAGTGATGAAACCTCGTGACGAGAGTCGGACCATCAAGGATCACGCACTGTCTCACCGGAGGCTGATGACGCAAGTCGAACGCGTCATCAACGAACTTCTCGCAATCACTTACAACCTCGAGTTTGAAATTCTCGCGCCACACCCACGACCGGCCATTGATGCACGAAGCACTCGTCGGAAACCGATTCATCGCACTCCGGGCGCCGGCATACAGTCCATCCACATTCGGCGCGTCGCGAAAGTGCAGAATCAGACTGAAATCCTGCGGCGACCGGGCGCTGTCCATGAGTTGGAAAGCCACGTCGAGCAGCGGCATTCTCATGCGGGCAATTGAATGTCTCTCTGCGGACGCCATCTCGATAATCCTGGCGGGGTGGGTTGCACGAAGGGTCTCAACTCAATCCACGACAATGCCGGTTGCAGGTGGTGGGCGCGGTGCATCGACAGGCCGAGTGAAAACCAGTACATGAAACGGCCGTAATAATTGTGAGAGCGTTCGATGGCCGAGCCGGTTGAGAAACCTTCGTGCGTCTGTACGGCGAAGGGATACCAAAGGAGAAGAGAAACGAGGATGAGCGGTGGGACCATGCCCCAGAACAACCTCGCGGCACCCGCAAACACGAGCACCACTGAGAAAACCAGGATGATGCCGAGGTAATTCAGAATAAGTTCGACCACATCGCTACGCTTCATACGCGCGCGTTTGCGCAACCAGAAGAACCAGTGATGCGGCATCGCGAGCGCACGCAGAAAGAGTTCGACGAAGTTGCGCGACTTCATGAAGTGGTCGGGATCGTTTTCGGGTATGTTTGTGTGTGCGTGGTGCAACTGGTGCGTCTTGCGAAAGTTTGTGAACGGAACCATGCTCGGGATCAGCGCAATGCGTCCCCACCAAGAGTTCGAGGCTTTTGTGCGGCCCAGATGACCGTGCACCGCCTCGTGCGCCATCACCGTGCCGAGAAAAATCAGGTACGTTCGGAGGAGAACGTCGACCACGATCAGCAACGGATTAGTGAGGGGAATGATGAGCGTGCCAATCGCGAGTAATCCGACACCGCAGATGATCGTCCGGCTGAGATAATAGATTTGGCGACGGCGTTGCATGTTGAGAGTCTAGCGGGAAATCCGTGTGGGCCAATTATCCGCGTGTGGCAGTTAGTTAACTGTCACTTTTAGACAGGATTTACATGATTTTTCAGGATTATATGTAAATCGTTTCTAAATCCTGTGAATCCTGTAAAAATGAAACATGAAACTGAGCGCGCTCGCCTTTATTACGCTTCTTTCAGTCAGTACAGTTACAGCCCAGATTGATCGCAAGCAGCTCGACACGCTGCGCGCGGAAGGGTACGACGCGCTCTATAACCTCGATTACGAAGGCGCGCGCAAGCGTTTTCAGAAGATGATCGAACTCGCTCCGGACCACCCGGCAGGCGCGCAGTGTTTCGCATCGAGTCTGTGGCTTCAGCAGTTGAACCAGGCGTGGGAACTCAAAGCGACTCTCTACAGCTCGGACGCGTACGAGAACGGAAAGACGAAACCGGATCGAACTCAGGTCGACGCATTTCACAAGTGGATACGTACCTCAAAACAACTGTCTCAAGCGCGCCTGCGCAAGGATCCGCACGACGTCGAAGCGCTCTATTTTCTCGGCGCGGCAGAAGGACTCGATGCCGCCTATGCGGCCGCGATCGAACGAAAGTTCAGAGCGGCACTGCGGGCCGGAACCGATTCAGTGGACCACCATCGCGAAGTGCTCAAGCTCGCGCCTGATTTTCACGATGCGGAATTGACGATCGGCTTAATGAACTACATCGTCGGCTCGTTGCCGCTGCCTGTGAAGATGCTGGTTGCAACGATGGGCGTGCGCGGGTCGAAGAAGCGTGGGTTGGAGGCGCTCGAACGGGTGACGGTGCAAGGTGAATGGGCGCGGGACGTCGCGCGTGTTTTGCTTGTGGATCTCTACAAACGAGAGAAGCGTTTCACCGACGCATTCGAGGTGGCGCGTCAATTATCTGAGAAATACCCGCGCAACTATTTGTTCAAGCTGCAAATGGCCGACGCACTCGTGTCGGAAGTCCTGGCGCTGCGCAAGAACAAGGCGCCCGCCAGCGCCGCACAAGAACAGCAGGTGTTGAGTATCTTCAATACGTTGTTGCGCGACAAAACGCTCGATCGCACAGCCATAGACCTCATCAACCTCCGCTTGAACATCACCCGCCAGCAGCTCGCAGCACGTTGAGCTTTGTGTTTTGTGGTTTACTTGTTACTTTTGTGTCCACAACACAAATATGAGCGACCACCACAACGAGAAACTTCTCGGACTGCTCGACCGGATCAAAGAATTCGTCCGTAACGAGGTCTATCCACTCGAGGCAGATTTCCTGCGACTTCCGTTCCGCGAGTTGACCTCGACGCTCGCCGCCAAGCGCGAACAAGTCAAAGCAAAGGGTCTGTGGGCGCCGCACTTGCCTACCGAGCACGGCGGTTTGGGCCTGGCACTGTCAGAGTTTGCGCTCGTGAGTGAAGAACTCGGCCGCACGCCGATCGGTCACTACCTGTTCAACTGCCAGGCGCCTGACATCGGCAACATGGAAATCCTCATGGACCACGGCACTGACGAACAGAAAGCGACGTACTTTGTGCCGCTCGCGCGCGGCGAGGTGCGCAGTTGTTTCTCGATGACTGAGCCGGAGCATCCCGGATCTAATCCGACGTGGATGAGCACAACGGCGGTGAAAGACGGCAGCGACTACGTCATCAACGGTCATAAGTGGTTCACGTCATCCGCGGAAGGCGCAAGCTTCGCGATCGTGATGGCGATAACGGATTCTGACGCTGCAAGTCCTTACAAGCGAGCGAGCCAGATCATCGTTCCCATCCCCACAACGGGTTTCACGCTGGTGCGAAACATCAGCGTGATGGGCGAAGAAGGAAGCGACTACGCGAGTCATGCGGAGGTGAGATACGAAAACTGTCGTGTGCCGCAGACGAACCTGTTGGGAAAAGAAGGCGAGGGGTTTGCGATCGCGCAGAAGCGACTCGGACCAGGAAGAATTCACCATTGCATGCGCTGGATCGGCATCTGCGAGCGAGCGTTCGATCTGATGTGCAGTTATGCCGCGAAGCGCGAGTTGTCGCCGGGAGTGTTGCTCGGCTCTCGTCAGAATGTGCAGGAATGGATCGCCGAGAGTCGCGCGGAGATCAATGCGGCGCGTTTGCTCGTATTGCAGACGGCGTGCGCCATCGACCGCCAGGGCGCTGCGTCAGTGCGCGAAGATATTTCACTGATCAAGTTTTTCGTCGCGGGCATCTTGCAGAAAGTTTTGGACCGCGCCATCCAGGTGCACGGTGCGCTCGGGCTGACGGACGCGACGCTCTTGTCGTACTGGTACCGGCACGAGCGTGCGGCACGGATTTACGATGGGCCGGACGAGGTTCACAAGACCGTTGTCGCACGAGGCGTGTTGCGTAAGTATGGACTTAAATGACAAATCTCGTGCAGTACGTGAGGGAGAAGAACTCCCAAACGAACGATTGCTGGCGTATCTCACCGCGCATCTGCCCGACGTCGAGGGGCCTTTAGTCATCGAACAGTTTCCCGCAGGCTTTTCCAATCTCACTTACCTACTGCGCGCGGGAAATCGAGAGCTCGTGCTGCGCCGTCCGCCGATCGGCGCGAAGATCAAAACCGCGCACGACATGAGTCGCGAGTATCGGATCCTCTCGCATCTGCACCCTGTCTATAAAAAAGTTCCACGCCCACTGTTGTTTTGCGAAGACGAAGAGATTCTCGGCGCGCCGTTTTACGTGATGGAGCGCGTGACGGGTATCATCCTGCGCGCGCAACCCCCACGTGGGATCGAGCTCTCATCGGAACTGATGCGCGGGCTCTCGGAAGCTTTTGTCGAGAACCTTGCAGAGATACACGAGGTTGATTACGAAGCGGCCGGACTCGGCGATCTGGGTTCGCCGCAGGGTTACGTGAAACGGCAGGTCGAGGGTTGGACCAGAAGGTATTTCAACGCTCGTACCGACGACGTTCCCTCGATCGAAAAGCTCGCCGAGTGGCTTGTGCAACATCTTCCGGCTGATTCAGAGAAAGCCTCGCTGATTCACGACGACTACAAGTACGACAATCTCGTTCTTTCGCCGCAGGATCCGACGCGCGTTGTCGCGGTGCTCGACTGGGAGATGGCGACGATAGGCGATCCGCTCATGGATTTCGGAACGAGTCTTGGTTACTGGGTCGAGACGACAGATCCCGAAGGATGGCAACGATACGGGTTTGGTCTAACGAGCCTGCCGGGAAGTTTCACGCGCAGGGAACTACTGGACCATTACGAGGGACGAACGGGCTGCGACATCGACGATCCTGTTTTCTATTTCGCATACGGACTCCTGAAGATCGCGGTGATCGTGCAGCAGATTTATTTTCGTTATCAGAAAGGCCTCACTCGCGATCCACGGTTCGCGCAACTCGGCAACCTTGTTAAAGCCTGCGGGAGTTTGGCGCAACGCGCGATTGAGCGCAGACGCATAGACGAGTTGGGGTAATTTCCACGCAAAGGCGCAAAGACGCAAAGGAAGAATAATGGTTTTCCTTTGCGTCTTTGCGCCTTTGCGCGGAAAACTATTTCACAAGTTCCTGAGTTCCCAGCTTGAACTGAAACAGCGCCACTGAAATCGCCAGATTCGAGTCGCTCACGAAATGCATAAACACGGGAACCACGCGTCCCTCATGCGCCGAAATCCCGCCGTAGTCGCCAAAGAACACGCGCGAATTCACTGCGAACAGCGGTAAATCAATGCGGTGGTTCACGAATGATTTTCCGCCATCAACACTGCGCGCCAGCGTCACACCTGTTTGCGTTCCCGTCCCGTCACGACGATCGTAGAAAAAGACGTTGATCGATCCATCCGCCGGATCCACAGACATCCACGTAAAGAACTGCGCCTTGCCATTCTTGATCGGATCGTCGTTCACGCGGACAGGACTGGACCACGTCTCACCGCCATTCTGCGACGACATCACAAACACATCCGGATCGCCATTGCGCGCATCGATCCAGTTGACGTAGATCGTGCCTTTGTTTGGTCCATTACTCAGATCGACCCCCGTCACCGGCATCCCGTTGGCACGCGTCAGACCGTCGATCTCAAAATCCCAGCCACCCGGCATGTCGCTGATCACTTTGTCTTTGCCGAACGACAAGCCACCATCCATCGACTTGTCGAACACCAGTCCGAGTGGTCCGGCCCAGACGATGTAGACCTCACCATTCGGACCGACTGCGGGCACGGCGCCTTCTACCGTGTTGTCGCTGTCGACGCAGTCACCGCCGGTGTCGGAAATACGAAACGGCATCGAGAACGTCTGGCCCTGATCAGTCGAGCGCGTGAAATAGATCTGCGATTTGTGCTCGGGATTGTGGCTGCCATAGACGTCAAAACGCGTCCACGCCAGATACACATTTCCTTTCGAGCGCGACGCCGGCGCATTATCGACAACTATTCCGGGCTTATCTTCGAAAGGTATCACTGTGTTGACGTGATTAACGGCCGTCGTGCCGCCGCTCCACGTGTTACCTCCGTCTTTCGACACGTTTACGATCATTCCACTCTCGGCGCGCGCGGGTCGTGCCACGCGAATCCCGTCGAACGAGAGGTGCGCGTGATAAGCGATGCCGTCGCCGCTGAATACGACGACGTCGTCACCCTGGACCAGGTTACTCGGGTTCGGCGTCGGCACGGTTTTCCAGGTCTTGCCACCGTCAAACGTGACGTAATGACTACTTCCCGCACGCGGCCCGGGCGGACGTCCGATTTGAAACGACGCGGCAATCATGTTGTCAGGGTTCTTCGGATTGATCGCAATGGACACTTCAGCGGGGTTGATGGCCGAAGGGTCGGTGATCCGGACCACTTGTTGTGCGTGGGTCGACGAAACAGTAGCGACCAGGCAAGCGAGAATCTTCCAGCGTTTCATATGGGAAGCACTTTCCTGTAAATGCCGCGGTCCTGTCAATATTTAGAACTTTGCTACATCTCACACACAAAGAACGGACAGAGTTCGTCAACCATGTTGATTGTGTCGCAGCGTCTTCCCAGGCATTAGGGGGTAGGATTATGGCCAAGGCAAAACAATCACAGGAATCACACGAGACTAAAAACACCACGGATCACGAGGATATTCGTCGTTGGGTAGAAGAACGAGACGGAAATCCGGCGCGAGTTGAAGGCACAAACCTGCTCCGCATCGATTACCCGGGGTTTTCAGGGGAGCAGAGGTTGGAACAGATTAGCTGGGATGAGTTCTTCGAAGTGTTCGACGAAAACAACCTCGTGTTTCTCTACCAGGAAAACACGAAGGACGGCGGGAAGAGTCGGTTTTCGAAGTTTGTCGACCGCTAAGGGAGTTTTTCTCGCCAAGACGCAAAGGCGCAAAGAAGAAAAAGTCAATTCTTCTTTGCGCCTTTGCGCCTTTGCGAGGAAAAACCGCCGCCTACTCACTCAAAAGGCTAGGGTCTTTGCGTTTCAGTGCGGCGACGATGCGGCTCCACTCGTAACGTCCCTGCGAGAGCTCGCTGAAGTCGCCCGCCTTGTCAGTCTCCAAACCACTCAACATTTCGTTTGCCTTGCCAGTGTTGATGGCTTTTTCCGCTGCAACGTTCAGAGCTTTGAAAGCCTCTCGCTTCTTGGCGCCTTTCGCGACTAACTTCGCGCGCTCGTAGGGAAATCTGTAGTCGCGCGGATACTGCTTCTCGACTTTTGCGATGGCCTGGAAAATCTTCGACCGTTCAGAAGCCGACGCTGACTTCGATCTCTCACGAAGCTTCTTTAGTTCTTCATCAGGAGTAACCTGTGCTTGCTGCGTCGTGGTTTCGGCAGGAGCCGAACGCGACACTTCCGTGGTGAAAGTCGCAGGTTGTGTGACGGCGACTGGCGCGGCCGGTTGAGCGGCCGGATCGGCGACTGTCGCTGACGCCGTTTGCGTGTTGGAACGCAAGAGACCAAAGATGCCGAGTGAAAGAGCTAACAAAGCAACGCCACCTATCGACATCAATTTGAGCACCGAGCCGCGTGTCGTAGATGCGGGTCGCTGAGGCGTGCTCGGCGTGGTCCACGAAAACATCGACGAGCCAACGGGACGTGTTTCGTGTTGCACCGTGAGCTCATCGTCCATGTCCATCGCCGAAGAGAGCAGCATTCCCGGTTTACGTCCACTCGGCGTCGACGGCTTTTGTTCACCGTCCATCGCATGTCCACACTTCCAGCAGAACGCATACTTCTCTTCGATCATCGATCCGCAGTCCGGACACGCCCTCCCACTCGGCTGCGCTTTCTGCGGCGCGGGCTTCGGCGCGGGCGGTTGGACCACCGGTGTCACCACGGGTTTCGGCTTCGGCTGTTCCTTGATCACCTGTTCCTTGACGACTTCGAGAAGCCCTGTCGCTTCGAGCGTCCAACCATTCCCTGCCGGAGCCACCAGAGCAGGCTTGATGATCTGCACGTCTCCGGCGTCGGGAGTCGGACAGTGGTAGTAGTCCTGGTAGTACTCGTAAAAATCTCGCTTCGTAGAAAACTTCGCCGCTCGCGGTAACAGAATCGCATCGTCCGCATGCGTAACGATAACGAACTCGCCGTCTTCAACCGGCATGAACGCTCCGGTCTCGTAGTCGAACGTGACGTTCACCTTGCTTGCGGATCTCGTTCTCTTCAAGTACTGAGAGACGAGTGACGGGAATGCCGGCGGGATGTCGAGACGTTCTTCGCAGATCGGGCAGGCGCTCAATCCCGTGATGAATGTAGCGTTGACTTCGTCGCAGGTATGCTCGTGCAGATCTGCCGACGCCGGCCGCAAACAGCCGGGGCAGGAGGGCTCGGGGGCGCCTTCCGCTGTCAGCGTGAAGTTCTTCATCTGGAGCGGCGTGTTGGACTCGAAACTGATCACGTGGCAGCGATCGCACAAGTAGAGGAGCGAGCTTCTGCGTGTGCATACCGCGCATCGTTGCAAACCGTACTCGTCGAAATCTACCGGGCAGAAGTGCTCGCAGTTGCAGCAGTACTGCCACTGGATCTCGACTGGAGACTTCGACTGGCCTTCGAAGTCGATTTCTCCCAGCAGGTGGCCGCGATTTTCACACTTGATGGGATTCTGGCGAGGAGCGAAGAATCCTCTTTTGTGTTCAGGGCAGAATACTCTCATTTTCGAAGCTCCCTTCAAAGACGGGTGACCATTCAAGTTGTACTTCGCGCGAAGCATGTCATGGCAGTCGGGGGAACGGACTAATTAAAGATGAAAAATTCGGGAGAGAGGTTTGCGGATACGGGATAGATTTAGCCACAAAAAGGCATAAAAGTCACTAAATAAAAACTAAAACTTTTTGTGCCTTTTTGTGGCTAATGATAAGCTGTCGCGCTTATGAGCCAGAAAAAGGGATGGGGCGAGACTGTGGCAGGCTGGTTCATCGAACGAGATGAGCGGGCGGCGCCACTCGAAACCGACTTCGGCGACGTCCCAGACCAACCACCGCCGCCTACTGAAAACTACACGACTCCTTCGCCCACGCAGGCCGTTTTTCAGAAGCCGCCGCCTGTTCCGACCGGTGGCCAGGTGGATTTTGCCGCCGTATTTGCGGCGGCAGGCGTGGATCAGGAAGAGCAGCAACGCGTGGCCAGAACCACCGACTTGTTGCGCAGTCTGCCCGCCGGGACCGACGCGGCCGTCAAAAAGCAAATCGTCGAAGCTTCACTCAAAGCCTTTGGCGTCCCCATTGAAAAGATCATCGAGGCCACTGTTGAAGAGATTCAGGCGCTGGATGGTTATATCCGCAACGGCGCCGCCGACAACGAGAAACTGATTCAGGAATCCGACGCGCGCATCAAGCAGTACGAACAGGAGATCCAAAACATTCGTAGTGTGATGCAGCAGAGTGTTGACGAACAGCAGAACTTGATCAAGGTGTGCAACGATAAGAAGCTCGAGGTTCAGCAAGTACTGGAGTTCTTCGGTCAGGACACAGTCGCGAAAGTCGTTAAAGCCTCGCCGAAACTTCACGATCCTTCAGATCCGGCAGCCTCTGCGTAATCGAGGCGCATAAGGGCACAGCCAGTTAGAGAAAGGAAACAGATATCTATGTGGAAACGATTAGCTAACCTCTGGAGAGGCTTCTTATCGCTGTGGATTTCCGACATCGAGAAGGAGCATCCGGAAATCGCCTACGAGAATGCGATCAACTCGATGGTGGCGAAGTACTCGAAGCTGAAGACGGCGACGGCCGGGATCATTCGCCGTCGTGAAGAGCTCGACGAGCGTTACAAACGCGCGACTACCGAGTTGGCTCAAACTGAAGCTGAGCTCGATACTGCTGTGTCAACGAACCAGGACGATCTCGCAGTCATCCTGATCCAGAAGAAGAATCAGCTCGCCGTGGACGTCGCTGAGTTGAAAACGGAGATGGAACAGGCGCGCACCGATGCCGATTCCGCGAAGGGCTCTTTGTTGGGAGTGCAATCCGAGATCAGAAAACTTCAGAGCGAGCGTGATTCGATGCTGGCGAAGATGCAGTCGGCCCAGGCGCGGATCAAGGTCCAGGAACAACTTGACGGTTTGTCAGTCGATGCCGAAGTGAAAGCACTCGACAACGTCCGCCAGCACATCAAGACCACGATTGCCGAAGCGAATTTAGGCAAAGAACTTTCCGAATCTTCACTCGACTCGCGGCTCGCAGCCTTGCGCAACCAAACCGGCGAAGTTCAGGCCAAACAACAACTCGCCGAACTCAAAGCTAAGAAGGCAGCGCAGCAGGCGCAGACGAACAAGACGATGTAGTGCCACAAAAAGGGCACAAAAATGGTTTGTGTTTCTTTGTGGACCAATCAACCTTGAGGTGACAAATGAGACTGACTCCCTTGGCAAAGGCTTTTATAGCTGTAGTCGTGTTGGCTGTTATTGGGTTTGCCACCTGGCATTACAAAGGTGCTGCCATCAAAGAATGGGCTGGCGGTGAAAAAGCCACCGGCGAAGATTCTAAAGGCGATTTTGATAAGTTAACTAACGCGCCGTCTGATCCCGGACGAAACGTCGGATCGACCGGCGTCAGTGGCACCTCGGTCGGCACGGGACGCCTGAGCCGTCCGCTCGTCGTCGGCATCAACACGTGGGCCGGACACGCGCCGGGCATCGTCTTCAATAACGGCATGGAGCCGAATGCGGGCTCACAATACAAGACAAAATATGGCTTAGACGTGAAGTTTGTGCTGCTCGAGGATCCCGCAGCAAAGTTTGCCGCGTTTCGCACGGGCCAAATCGACATAATGTGGAACACGGTCGACAACTGGGCGCGCGAAGCGTCGATCCTCGCCGCCGAGAACAAGCACGGCAAGTCGATCATCATGCAGGATTGGTCGCGTGGTGGTGACGGTATCGTTTCACTCTCGTCAATCAAGTCAGTCGAGGATTTAAAGGGTAAAAAGATCGCGTGCACCCAATTCACGCCTTCACACTTTTTGCTGCTCTATCTGTTAGCACAATCGGGCTTGAGCCCTGAGGATCGCGCCAATGTTGAAAAGAACATCATGTTCACAACGGACGCGCCTGCGGCGGCTGCGGCTTTCACTGCAAAACAGGTTGACGCAGCAGTGACATGGGAACCGGATCTTTCCGCTGCCGTCACCGCTCGCGGCTCAGAAGCGCACGTGCTGGTCTCAACACAGGCTGCGACGAACATCATTGCCGACACGCTTTGTGCACGCCAGGACGTGATCGATCAGGCGCCCGAAACAGTTCGCGACTTCGTGCGCGGCTGGCTCGAAGGTATCGAGATGATCAAGAGCAACCCGAACGGTTCGTACGAGGTTGTCGGCAAGGCTCTAAAACTCGACACTGACACCATTTCGGGAATGCTCTCGGGACTGAAGCTGACGCCGTATGCTGACAACGCTCAGTTCTACGGACTGACGGGAGCAAAGGCGCATTACGAAACTCTGTTCGATACAGCGTTTGTCATCTGGCGCAAGAAGGGTTTGGTGTCGAAAGCGGTTGATGCGAAAGGCTGGGCTGACACACGTTTCCTGCAAGCGGTCGCGAGCGCGTTTCCCGGTCAGAGAGTTGAAGAGGCGCCGGTCGTAGCCAAGGCTCCGTCGGAAAAAGACGTGCCGATTTTGCATCAGCAGATCCAGATTCAATTTACGCCCGGGTCTGATGAAATCATGCCCGGCTCGTATCTGTTGCTCGACAAGCTCGGCGAGACGATGACTTCTTTCGGCAGCACGGTTCTGCGAATCGAAGGAAATACCGACAGCACGGGTTCGGCTACGGGTAATCTCACGTTGTCTGAGCGTCGTGCGCTATCAGTGAAGAACTACATCGTCAAGAATTTTCCGAACATTCCGCCGACGCGCTTCCAAACCATCGGGCGCGGCTCGAGTAACCCGATCGCGGAAAACACCACCGAAGCCGGACGGCAACAAAATCGTCGCACGGATATCAAGGTGATCCTGGCAACGTCGTAAAATCCGCCACAGATGCCCTCGCAAAAAAGCACGCTCTTCTCGATACGAGCGCCGTTGTCAAAGCAGACGGCGTTCGTTGTGGGTTTGGTGGCGCCAGTGCTCGTGCTCGGCGCCTGGTGTGTTCTCACCTACGGCGGATTCGTCGAACCAAGTTTCCTGCCGAAACCGACTGAAGTTATTCGCGGTACGCTCCAACTCTTCATTCAGTACGACCTGGCAGAAGCGATCCTCATTTCTTCGCGTCGCATAGCGATCGCGTTTCTGCTGGCGTCCGCGATAGCACTGCCGCTCGGTGTGTTGATGGGCACGTTCGATCCGATCAATCGTTTCTTCGAACCGATCGTGGCGCCGTTGCGTTACATGCCGATCTCCGCGTTTATTCCGCTGTTGATTTTCTGGTTCGGCATCTATGAGAAACAGAAGATCGCGTTTCTGTTTCTCGGCGTCTTCGTCTATCTGCTGCCGGTCGTAGTGTCGTCCATCCGGCTGGTGCCGGAGGAGTTGATCCAAACGGCTTTGACTCTCGGTGCTTCGAAGTTTCAAGTTATCCGGACCGTGCTTATTCCGGCCGCACTGCCTGAGATCTTCGACAGCTTTCGCGTGATGAACGCGATCGCGTGGACCTACGTGATTCTCGCCGAAGCCGTTAATCCCGAACACGGCCTCGGTTACATGGTCGAGCTCGCACGCACACATCAAAAAGCTGAGTGGTCCTTTGCCGGTCTGCTCGTCATCGGCGGCATCGGTCTCTTGACTGACTTTCTCATTCGCCTCGTGTCCAGCCTGCTCTTCAGGTGGCGCGAAGCGTCCTAAACAAAATGGCGGAACAGAAAGCACTTCCACAATCAGGCGAACCCGGCACCCTCGCTATCGACGTCGGCGAGCCAAAGCTGCGAAGTACGTATCAGGCGGATCAAAGCGGCGTCATGCCGAAGCTGCGTGTCAGCCACTTGAGCGTTACCTACATCGATCGCAAAGGTAATCACACGGAAGCCGTGCGCGACGTTTCGTTCGACGTGTTTGATAAACCAGACTCCGGCGAGATCGTCGTGTTTCTTGGTCCATCAGGTTGCGGGAAATCGACGATCCTGAAAGCGGTCGCAGGACTGTTGCCGCCGACTGAAGGCGAGGTGCTTGTCGACGGCAACCTCGTGACTGACGTGGGTCGCGATCGCGGTATGGTTTTCCAGGCGTATACGTCTTTCGGCTGGCTCACGGTGCGTGAGAACGTCGAGTACGGACTGAAGCTTCAGGGCATCCGCAAGTCTGAGCGACGCAAAGTGTCTGATTCAATTCTGAAGTCTGTGGGCCTGGCGGATTTCGCCGAGCGTTATCCGAAAGATCTTTCGGGTGGCATGAAGCAGCGCGTCGCGATCGCGCGGACGCTGGTGAACAATCCTCGCGTCGTGTTGATGGATGAACCGTTCGGTGCGCTCGATCCGCAGACGCGTTGGGGCATGCAGAGTCTGCTGCTGGATATCTCGCGAGCGGAAAACAACACGATTCTTTTTGTTACTCACGACGTTTCGGAAGCGGTTTACCTGGCCGACGCGATCTACGTGCTGTCGCAGCGTCCCGCGCGAATCCTGCACCGGGTGGACGTGCCCGCGTTTCCCGTACGCGACATTGCGTTAAAATCAGCACCGGAGTTTCGCGCGGTCGAGAAAGAGTTGCTGGATCTGATCTACGCGCCAAGCAAGTCTTGAAGATCTCCTCGCAAAGGCGCAAAGGCGCAGAGTAAATCAGGTTCTTCTTTGCGTCTTTCGCCTTTGCGAGGATATTAATTTTTTATGGGAACCACGGAAAAGCAGGGGTTGAACAAGCCGCCGCAGACGGCCATGCGGAAGGACGGTGTGCCCGTCAACGTCACGCCATTGCGCGACGACACGTTGGCTGCGACACAGGCTTTCTTCCGGCAGAAGATTTACGAAAAACGCAACTACCTCAAAGCCGCCTTTGCCAACCCTTACAACCTGTCGCTGCTTGCTGGTGGCCTCGCTGCTTCGGCTCTCACGGTGAATCCGCTGCTGGCCGTCATCACCGTCGGTCTTGAAATACTCTGGGTCGTCAACGCTCCCGGATCGAAGAAGCTTCGCGAATGGCTCTGGGACCCGGCGTTTGATCAGCAGGAACAAGCACACGCGGAGGCTGCACGCGCAGAGCGTTTGAAGAATTTGGACGACGAGGCACGCGAGCGCGTGATCTCGTTGTTGGCGCGCCAGCAGGAGATCAATTCGCTCGCAGCACGCAACCCATCATTCACGGGCGAACTGCTACGCACCGAACTCACGAAGACCGATCGACTCGTCGACGCGTTCATCGAGATGGCGACGACTTGCAGTCGCTACGAAGCTTATCTCGATTCGATCGACGCAAGTGAACTCGAACACGAGCGTCGCCGGTGGGATGCGATCGTGAAAAACGGCGACGATAATACTTCGGAAACAGAGATCGCGCGCAAGAACCTCGTCGTAATCATGAAGCGCTTCGACAAGATGAAGGAAATTCATCACTACCTGCGTGTGGCGCGCGGCCAACTCGATCTGATCGAGCAGTCTTTTCAGTTGATCGGCGATCAGATCGTAACGATGCAATCGCCGCAGGAGTTGACCGGACAACTCGACGAGCTGCTCGACGGCGTCGAGTCGATCAAACAGACGGCTGCGGATACGGAACGCATGCTGAATCCACTGGGCACGGATTACACCGATATAGGCGGATAAATGACTGACGCGCGCGTATTACCGGTTTGGGCTGAAGACCTGAGGCGTCGCTACTTGCGCGGCGAGGCGTCGATGTTTGTTCTGCACGGAAATGTCTACGACGTCGTGCTTTGCAATCGCAAGATGACAGCGCTGACGGAATTTCTGACGGACGTTCTGTTGAAGGAATCGAAGGAGACAATCGCTATTTACAACGTCGCCACCGGCGTGCGTTTTACGAAGCGCGCTGCGAATGTGACGGAGGTTGAAGATCTTTTATTGAGCACTCAGAAGGACCGCGTGTTCGCAGCGCTCGAGCGTTTGCTGATCGGGTACACGAAGACCTCTGTGATCATGGAGTATGCCGAAGCGATCGCGCCCGCGGGCGATCCGAATTTTCAGAGTGAGTCAGATCGCTCGGCGATCGTGACGTTGCATCGTTGGTCCTCGCTCCCGGAGATCGAGCGTGGCGACAACGTCGTGTTGCTCGTCTCGGAGAATTTGACCGAGCTCGCGCCGAAATTGATCTCGAATCCGAAGGTCGCGGTGGTCGAAGTTCCGATGCCGGATTACGAAACACGCCGCGAAGCCGCGCGGCTGGCCGACACGCGACTGACTGAAAAAGACGCGGAGCGTTACGCGGGGATCACTGCTGGTCTGAAGTCGATTCAGATCGCGTCGATACTGACGCCACAGCCCGCCGCGGAAGAAGAGTCGGCGGATGGTGAGTCATTAATCGCCGCATTGCCCGATCGGCTGATTGCGGAACGTAAACGCGAGATTCTCGAGCGCGAGTGTTTCGGGCTGGTGGAATTTGTCGCGCCTGCGCACGGGTTTGAAGTGGTCGGCGGCATGGAGGAAGTGAAGAAAGATCTATTAGTCATTGCAGACAGCATCCGCGAAGGCCGCACGAGCCGCGTGCCGATGGGGATTTTGTTTACTGGTCCAATGGGAACAGGGAAGACGTTTGTTGCCGAAGCCTTCGCGAAAGAATGCGGGTTGACGACGATCAAGTTGAAGAACTTTCGTTCGAAGTGGGTGGGAGCGACTGAGGGCAATCTCGAAAAGATTCTCAACGTGATTCGCGCGATCGGGCAGGTTGTCGTGATCATCGACGAAGGCGACCGGGCTTTCGGTAACACCGATGGCGAGGGCGATGGCGGCACGTCGTCACGCGTCATTGCGCGCATCAAGGAGTTTATGTCTGACACGTCGAACCGTGGGCGCATCCTGTTTCTGGTGATGACTAATCGTCCGGACAAGCTCGACGTCGATCTGAAACGCGCGGGCCGTCTCGATCGGAAGATTCCGTTTCTTTACGTGCAGACACCGGAAGAAGTCGAACTCGTGGCGAAGGCGTTGTTGCGCAAGAACAAGATCAGGACCGACGTCGATCTCTCGTCGATTCGAGAGAGTTTCTCGAGCAAGCTGGTGGGTTACAGTAATGCCGATATCGAAGCGGTCTTGCTACTGGCGAATGAAGATGCGGCGCGCGAGAGTGGTGGTGATGCGCCCGTGCTCACGAGTCATTTCGAACATGCTGCGATCGATTACTTTCCGAGTCGGGACGTGGAACTGCTGGAGTACATGGAGCTTCTGGCGGTCTTCGAAAGCTCCAGCCGGCGCCTGTTACCAGCGAAGTACGCCTCACTAACCCCTGAAGAGCTCGATACCAAGCTTCGTCACCTTCGCGCGATCGTCGGTACTCGCCGATAAGCTAGCCACAAAAAGGCACAAAAGGTAGACACAAAAAGGCACAAAGGAATGTCCAGGTTTCAACCCGGATTCGCTTTTACTTTTGTGCCTTTTTGTGGCTACCTTTTGTGCTTTTCTTGGCCCTATTTCGGGCAGGCTTCTCGCAATGCACCAAACGTCAGAACGTTGAGGTTTGCATCCTGGGAGGGTTGATCGCGAACGAAGCGCGTGACGGTTGCAGCGAGTTGCTCGTCTGACATCTTCCCGGTACATGTCTTCAGCCAGTTGAGGTTTTCGTCAGGTGCGCCGAAGAATGGAGCGACGAGCATCCCGTTGATGCTGCCCGTAACGTAGGCACGCTTCTCGGTGTCACTCATGTCGAGATAGTCTTTGCCCGTGAAAAAACCCGGGCTGATCTTCACCTTCTGCTGGTTTGCGTAGACGCCGGCAAATGCGATCAGCGCGAGAAGTGGTAGCAGTCGTTTCATAAGTGCCTCCGTGCGCCAACAGTTTAGCCGCCAGTTTAGCTGCAAACGGACGAAGGCACTACTCGTTTACTTCGTGATGACACCGCACGCGATACGGTCGCCCGAATTCCCGGACGGATCCGTTTTCTGGTCGTCAGCTTTCGCGTGAATGACGAGCGCAGTGCCGCCATTCGAAAAGAGCGAATGAGCGTCGGAGCCCATATTCACTCGCATCGACGTCACAGTCGAGTTTGCGGTTCCATTCGGCTTGACGACGAAGTTGTTCATGTCGCCGGCGTGTGGGCCTTGCGGATTCTTGAGGCCGTGCATTTTCGAGTCGGGATTGAAATGGGCTCCCGCAGTTGTAAACGCGGGCCCTTCGCATTTCGCCACCTCATGGAAGTGGATGGCGTGCTGGCCCGGTGGCAGGTTTTTCAGATTCAGCTTGATCCTTATTCCCTTGCCGGCCTCTGACAACGTCGCCGTTCCTACCGACTCGCCTTGCGCATTCTTCAACTCAACTACGTGTCCCGAATGCTGTGCTGAGACATACGACAGCAGACCGCCGATAATGATTCCCGCAATGATCCAGGTGAGCAAATGTTTCCTCATTCTTTCCCTCCTAAAGTAACTTAGCTCTTGGCGCTTTCCGGCTTGAGTGCTTTCCGTGCCGGTTCGGTGCGTCGTCGGCCGAGCACCAACAATGCGATCAGGGCAGAGAGCACCAGCAGCCACAGCAGCGGACGAATGCCGCCGAACAACCGTTGTCCCCAACCGGGCGAAGCGAAGTCCGCAGCGCTCGCAGTCATTGCTTGTCCTTCGAGACTGAACTTCGAATATTGCAGAATCGCCCTTAAACCTTCGATTGCTTTCTTCTGGACTACTTCTCGTTTGATCTTGCTGAACGGGCCTTCGAGTCCGTCTGCGAGCGAGCGGTTCTCGTAAACGAGGTAAGCAGCCGCAGCCGCACCCGGCACAGTCACAAATGCTGTTAGCGCACGAGAAGCGTTGAAGTAATGGTTTGCGTAGATCTGCTGCGACGAGATGAGCACCTGTGGTCCAACGTCGCGATCGCGTCGATAGATGGTGATATGGTTGATCGCGAGAACCGGTTTCAGACCAAACTTGATCTTGGACCAGACGATCGCATCTTCAACCAGACGCAGATCAGATTTCTGACCAGCGAGCACGTCGTTGATGTAGCTCGAAGCGGCCGCGAGAGCACGTTGGCCGGTGGCGAGACTCACCTGGTCTCGTTTGTCGTTGTACTCGATGAGCGCCGCCTCGCCGCGAGTGCGGTAGTCGCGTACGTAGTCCAGCAGCATCTGTTTGAACAGGTTGGTGGCCTGGAGCTGGTAATCAGGCGACTGCCAGTCGACCTCGTTACGAAATCGCTCGATCATCGACGCCGAGAGTTTTACCTCGCAGTCACCGATCACGCAGTTTTTCAGGTCTTCGATGTCGCGTGCGTCGACCGTGAGATCTTGTAGATCCGCCAACGCAGGCTCTTTGCTAAAGCTGCCGATTTCCAGAATCGCGGCGTTGCTTTTGCGCGACATGCTGTCGCGATATGACTTCAGAAACTCGTCAGCGCGGGCCTGAATGTTTATCACGCCCGAAACGGCCACCTCCCGATTGTCGGAGACAGGCGCCAGCCGCACGATGGGCTGGCTGAATTGCAGCGCGGCGAAGTCCGCCTGTTCGAAATTCGCTTTTTCCTGAAGGATTTTCTGAAACTCGGCAAAAGTCGTTTGGCCCGCGCCCGTGCTGGTTGCAATGCACACAAATAGGGAGGTACAAAGAAGATATTGAATCCGCGTTAGCATACGTAAGACTTTTTTCGACCCGGCATGTCTGCCCAGGTGAATTCTTTTGTTACGGAAAACGGGCTACGGAATAGCCCACGGCATCAACCGTGCCAAAGTGAGGTTCAAACCAGGGGGACAATGTATATACAATAAACGTCCAAATCTGGACCCATTCCTAACGAGAAAGAGAGAGGGGTTAACAATGGAAAGTGCTGCAACGTCTTCTGAGATGGATGCTCTAAAAACCAAACTGCGTGCGACGTGGATCGCCGGTGATTTCGGGCAAATTGCCAGGTATTACACGCGTGATGCCGAAGACTTTATTAACCGGTTGAATCTGAAACCGGGGATGAAGGTTCTCGACGTCGCCTGTGGCACCGGAAATCTGGCGCTGCCGACGGCGCGAACCGGCGCGGAAGTAACCGGAGTCGATATCGCTCCGAATTCGATAGAGCAGGCACGAGAAAATGCAAAGCGTGAGGGGTTGAATGCCAAATTCGATGAGGGCGACGCGGAAGCCCTGCCTTACGCCGACGCGAGCTTCGACGCCGTCGTAACGATGTTCGGGGCGATGTTCGCGCCTCGTCCGGAGCTGGTCGCGGCTGAATTGAAGCGTGTTTGCCGTCCAGGCGGGTTCATTGCGATGGCAAACTGGACACCGAGTGGTTTCATCGGCCAGATGTTCAAGACTAATGCCGCGTATCTCCCGCTACCGCTGGGGATGGCGTCGCCGGTTTTGTGGGGCGTGGAAGAAACTGTTCGGGAGCGTTTTCGCGAAGGCATCTCAAAACTGGAGACGAAGCTTCAAAACGTCAAGTGGGTTTTCCCGTTCTCTCCTGCGGAAGTTGTCGAACATTTCCGGCTGTATTATGGTCCGACGCAGAAAGCGTTCGGCGCGCTCGACGAGAGTAAGCAGGCTGCGCTGCGAAAAGATCTCGACGAACTATGGGAAAAACACAATCGCGCGACTGACGGCTCGACCGACGTCGACGCGGAGTATCTTGAGGTGATCGCGACTCGAGCTTAGGTTTCCAGAGGAAGAATATGTTCCGTGTTCCGGCGGCGTTAGGCTTAGCACTCGTACTTTTATCGCTGAGTGTTGTCTCTTTTCAAAGCGCCACGCCGCCGGCGCAGCCTCAAACTGGACCGGGCGGCAAGCAATACCTGCATTCAAGTGTAACCAGGAATCGGTACGGCAAAGGCGGGCACGAGTATTGGATCTTCGAACCCGACTCGCCTAAGCCGCGCTCCGCGCCGGTGATAGTTTTCCTGCACGGATGGGGTGGGATGAACCCGCTTTACTACGGTGCGTGGTTGGACCATCTCGTGAAGCGTGGAAATATCGTCGTCTATCCGCGTTACCAGCAGAATCTTCTGACTGGAATCAGCGAGTTCACACCCAACACTCTTTACGCCATGAAAGACGCCATGACGCGTCTGAAAACTGAACCCGGACACGTCACTGCTGATTTCAGCAAGTTTGCGACGGTGGGCCATTCGCTTGGCGGTATCCTGGCTGTAAATGTGGCTGCAATGGCGAGTGAATCGGGGTTGCCGCGTGTATCGGCGGTGATGGCTGTCGAACCGGGAATAACTGAGTCGCCGATCAACGTCCCGCTGGCAGATTTAAAGAAACTTCCGGCCGAAACGTTGCTACTGGCTGTTGCAGGAGATCAGGACACGCTGGTGCGTGATTACGACGCGAAGAGAATTTATTACGAGTCGACGCGCGTGCCTGAGAAAAACAAAGACTTCGTAATGCTTATCTCCGACTCACACGGAAGACCTGCACTCCAGGCGAGCCATCGCGCACCAACAGCAAACGACAGGAGTTATGACAATGGCGAAGGTGTCGGTGGAGGACCTGCCGAGACTGCGAGCCGTGTCGGCGATGGTCCACAAACGTCGAGTCGCTCGCGGCTCGACACGATGATGGTAAACGCGCTGGACTTCTACGGCACGTGGAAACTCTTCGACGGACTCTGCGACGCCGCCTTCTACGGCAAGAACCGCGAATACGCCCTCGGCAACACACCTCAACAGCGCTTCATGGGCGTCTGGAGCGACGGCGTGCCCGTGAAAGAACTTCAAGTCACTGACAAACCTTAGCCGCAAAAAGGCACAGAAAGCACAAAAGATCGTGTCAATTCCCAACTATTACCAATTCCCAACTATTACGAAGCGCGGGGGGAATTGTCATGACGGTTTGTCGAGCCATTGGGGTGTTGGTGATAACGGTTGTTGCTACGTTTTCAGTCCATAGTCAGGAAGCAACGAAGCCGCAGACGACGGATCCGAAAGTTGCGACTACAAAAACAACTACTCCGGATTACGTCTTTCCAACTCCGCGAGAGCGGTTCAAGCGCTACGTCAAAAGCACTGTTGGACCAGAGCGGCTGCTGCGGTCGGCAGCTTCGGCAGGTATTTCCCAATGGAACGATTCGCCTGAGGAGTGGGAACAGGGATCAAAAGGCTACGGCAAACGCTTCGCCTCGAGCATGGGCCAAAACGCAATCCAGCAAACCGTCACCTATGGACTCGACTCCGCGCTCCAGCTCGACACCGGATTTCAAAGAAGCAAACGCGAAGGGTTCTTACCGCGACTGAAAGATGCCCTCCTACAGAACGTAACTTCACGAAACAGATCCGGCGATCGCGTAGTCTCCATTCCACGTTTCGCAGGAGTGTACACGGGAGCAATCGTCGCCAGTGAGACCTGGTATCCCGACCGTTATAGTTACAAAGACGGGCTCAGGCACGGAATAACCACGCTGCTCACGGGATTCGGAATCAATGTGCTGCGCGAGTTCGTCATCAGGCGGTGATCACCAGAACCTTATTGCCAACCGAAAATCGACGCGCTACGTTCGCAGGATGTCGTCCATCGGCTTTGCTCCGCGAGCGGGCAGTGAAGTGGAACAACTGCGCTCCGCGTACAGATCACTAAACGACGTCGCACGAAATCTCGCCAACGCGGCGAGGTGTATAAAGATTGAGGAATTGAAGATGGCCGACCATCACCTGCGAGCAGCCGAGTGGCACCTCACACAAGCTAAACGGACCATCGCCGAAATCGGTCAGACAAAACGATAGCCGCAAAAAGGCACATAAGTCACAAAATAAATATTGAACGGGTTTTAAATATTTTGTGACTTATGTGCCTTTTTGCGGCTACCCATAACCCTCTCTGTCCGTTTCGTCCCAAACTTGTTGACCTGCCTCCAGATGCGTGCCTACTCTCGCGCGCTAAAACTCTCCCCAATTGGAAACTGACTCGTTGCTCATAAGGAGTACGCGCAAAATGCGACACGATCACTTACGGCACATTGGATACGCAGCGCTGCTGATTAGCGCACTTGCTTTTTCGGCTTGCGAACCGGTTGAACCAAACAAAGCAACTGCAAATACGGCGGCAAACGGCAAGATTCCCCTTACAACCACTTCCGAAGAAGCTCGAAAAGAATATCTCGCCGGACGCGATCTCCAGGAAAAGCTCCGGATCACGGATTCCATCGCGCACTTCGACAAGGCGATCTCTCTCGATCCGAATTTCGCACTCGCCCACCTAAATCGCGCAAACGTCTCGCCTACCGGCAAGGAGTTTTTCGAGCACCTGAAACATGCGGTCGCATTGTCTGACAAAGCGTCAGACGGCGAACGCATGTTAATCCAGTCCGCCGAAGCAGGCGCCAATGCAAATCCGACGAAACAGAAAGAGATTCTCGAAAAGCTGGTCGCTGCTTATCCCAATGACGAGCGGGCGCACTTCAACCTCGGTGGTTATTACTTTGGACAGCAGGATTTCGCGCAGGCGATCGATCATTACAAGAAAGCGACAGAGCTCGCGCCCGACTATTCCACGGCTTTCAATATTCTGGGTTACGCATACCGGCAGAATGAGGCATATAGCGACGCCGAAAACGCGTTCAAGAAATACATCCAACTCATTCCCAACGATCCGAACCCTTACGATTCCTACGCGGAGCTGCTGTTGAAGATGGGAAGGTTTGACGAGGCCATCGCGCAATACAACAAGGCGCTCGCTGTCGAGCCGAATTTCGTCAACTCGCATTTCGGGATCGCGGCGGCGTTGACCTACGAAGGGAAGCCCAGCGAAGCGCAGGCGGAGTTGCAGAAGATGACACAAAAGGCCCGGACCGATGGTGAACGACGCACCGCGTTGTTTGGACAGATGATCGTCGCCATCGACAGTGGCAAGTTGGACCAGGGACTGGCTGAGCTCGATAAGCAGTATGCTCTCGGGCAAAAGACCAATGATGTGCCGGCGCTGATCGGCGATCTTCAGTTGAAGGGAAACATTCTTCTAGAGATGGGCAAGCACGAAGACGCGAAGCAGGCTTATGAACAAGCGCTGAAGACGGCGAACGACTCGAGCCAGTCGCAGGCGTTCAAAGACAATGCTGCGCGCTTTCATCACTACAACCTCGCTCGCGTTGCCATAGCTAAGAAAGATCTCGCCACTGCAAAGACGGAAACAGAAACGTTTCGAAAAGGTGCGGATGCGGCGAAGAATGCGAACCAACTGAAGCTGGCGCATGAGCTGCTCGGTCGAATCGCGTTGGAAGAGAAGAATTACGACGCCGCAATAGCGGAATTGGGCCAGGCGAATCAACAAAACCCGGACGTGCTCTATCTGCTCGGTAACGCGTACCACGGCAAAGGCGACACTGCGAAGGCGAAAGAGAGCTTCACGAAAGCCGCAAAGTTCAATTCACTGCCGCAGTTGAATTATGCGTTTGTACGGGGCAAAGCGGAGAAGGCCCTGGCGTCGTAAAGATCTTTTCTCTGCGGCCCTCTGCGTATCTCTGCGCTCTCTGCGCT
>Ga0105237_10001662_pt1 | contig 28876 bp, 25 predicted proteins | sample KBSC24metaG_FD_81520 | JGI IMG/M metagenome (GOLD analysis project Ga0105237, IMG submission 81520) | Corn rhizosphere microbial communities from Kellogg Biological Station, Michigan, USA - KBS C2-4 metaG | ecosystem: Host-associated > Plants > Roots > Rhizosphere > Soil | place: Michigan, USA... | reverse complement strand
GCGCTGTACCAGAAAGAGTCGCAGAAGGTATAGGCCAGGGCGCCAACGACACCGGCGCCGAGGATAGTGAAGAGTTGATTTTTGTCCGGCTCGACACTAGTATTCCCGTTCTGCACGATCTTACGGGCAAAATGGGTGATGGTCCAGAACAGGAAGAGGATGGACAGACCGCTGGCGATGGCGCTCATAAAATTGACGCCGCGTGCCGCCGTGAGGGGATTGTCCCCAAAAAGGATGATAAAGAAACGGCCAAGGAGGACGAATAAAGGGGCGCCGGGCGGGTGGGGGATCTGTAGTTTGTAACAACTGGATACAAATTCGCCGCAATCCCAGAAACTGCCCGTAGGCTCCATGGTCATGACATAGACGGTACAGGCGATCAATCCCACGATCCAGCCAACAATGTTATTCGCGCGGTTAAAATTCATAGTTTACTTTTTTTAAACCAGGGTTTTCCGCGCGAATTAACGTTAAATATGGCTAATTTCCGCGTGTGGAGGGCTAATTAACGGGCTTTTATTCAAAATACACCCTCACGGTCTGGTAGAAGAGCCGGCTTTGCAAATATTGGTTCTGTGAGTGTTCCGTAAAATCCTGCAAACCAAAAAGCCCGGCCGCATTTCCTTTCTGGATGGCGATCTCGAGATAACCAGCCGAATTGAAAAGCGCGAGTTTTTCTCCTTCTCCGACATCGGCATAGGTCTCACTTATCTTTTCGATCACTTCGTCCCTTTTGAAGACCAGGCGAAAACTCCGTCCTTTTCGTCTTTCCTCGAATTCCTGCCGGGTGATATTGACGATGACATTCTCGAAGGCATCGATAAAGATGATCTGCCCTTCGATCCAGTTGTCTCCGAACACCGGCCGGAGATGGTTTTTCTCTGTGAAGACGGGGTCGGGTGTTCCGATACCGAGCAGACTGTTACCGTCGATAAGCATCTGTATGGCCCGGCCCATCACTCCTACGCAGTACAGGGTATTCTTGACGGAGGTCTTGTCCAGGGGCAGTCCGATGACCATTTCGGGACGGCCTTCCAGGATCATGGTGAGCAGGCCATTGTCGGCGCAGAGCAGGTATTGCTCATTGTGAAAAGCCAGCAACAGCTGTTCGGGCTTTTTCTCGAAGAGATTCACCAGGATAATATGATAGGTATGGGGAGGATAATGGCGGATCGCGTTGCGGCAGACATAGGCCGCCTGCGGATAGTTGAAGGGGGACAGGGCATGGGAGATGTCCATGACATTGAATGCCGGGTTGATCTGTGCTAACTGGCCTTTTACAGCCCCCACAAGATAGTCTTTGTAACCGATATCTGATGTTAGGGTGATTAGGGCCATGCCGGTTTATTTGACAAACTCCCCCTTCTTGTTATAATAATGTTTGTAGGTGAGCCGGTCTGCCAATGAAGGTGCCACTTTATTGAGCAATACCGTGACTTTTCCGAGGAAGGTCAATATCAACGTGCGTTTACGCTTTTCGATGGCCCGCAGGATATGGCGGGAGCATTCTTCCGCGCTCATCAGAGTGCCTTCATTGAGCACAGTTTCACCGCGCGCGGCGCCGTGATTGTCGAGGGCCGCCATGCGAATATTGGAGGTCGTGAAGCCGGGACAGACCCACATAACGTGTACACCGCTGTGTAATAATTCCGTCCGCAGGGATTCCAGCCAGCCCTGTAAGGCGAATTTGGAGGCGGAATAGGCGCTTCTGCCGGGCAGTCCGCGATAGCCCGCCGTAGAAGAGACACCGACGATGGTACCTTTATTCTCCAGGATGGAAGGCAGGGCATATTTGGTGCAATATACCGCTCCCAGGAAATTGATCTCCATTACTTTCCGGGTCACATCCGTGTCTGCGTCCAGGAACAATGCCCGCATGCTGATGCCGGCATTATTGATGAGGATATCGATCCCTCCAAAGGTCTCGATCGTGGATTCGATAAACCGGCGGCATTCCAATTCATTACTGACGTCACAGGCCACGGCATGCAGCAGCACATTCGAGTACTCCATCTGCAACTTATATATCTTGTCATGGCTACGACCGCAGGTCGCGACTTTAGCACCGAGGGGGATAAGGGACTCGATCAGTGCTTTTCCTATGCCGTCGCTGCCGCCGGTGATTACAACTACTTTATCCTGGAAAAAAGACATGAATGGGTTGTTATGGCTGCAAATTTAGGATACAAAAATCTAAAATAGCAGTCTTTCAACCGATTATCCCCGGATTTGTGCGCGGGGACCCGGCCGGCGGCTTACTTGCCGAACCAGACCAGCTGTCCCAGATGGTACTGGACATGTCCTGCCCTGCTGATCAAAACGGCAAACCGGTTCCTGTGCGGCTCCCGTGCAAAATCTTCGTCTGAGACGGCGGTATGTTTCTGCAACCATTCCTCCGGCGTCCAGGCAGTAAAATGGCGGGCAAGCTCCTCATTGATGGCTGTCCAGTACTCCTTCAACTCCTGTACCGGCGGGAATACGGCGGCGGGATTGTCCGGATTGCTGATAAACAATTCATCCAGCTGCGGGTAATGCCGCTCGCCGAGACCTAGTAAAGGTAGCATACGGTCATGTACAGCGGTCAGGTGACCCAGCAGGTAGATGACCCTGTTTTTGCCCGGAACGATCTCTTTTTGCATTTCCAGGTCGGAACAACTGTCGAAAAAGTTTGTGGCTCTTTTTATAGCCTGTTCCCAGGAGAGAAGGCCGGTTGTAACAAACAGATCTTGGGTGGTGGTTGTCATAATAATTATAGTTGAGTTGGTCCATTAACAAATTTGTGCCGTATTTGTTTGCTAACGGTAAGTGCTTATCTTGTGTTTACCTAAATCCATTTAAGCATGAAAAAATGCGTTATCTTATCTTTTGCAGGCTTGTTGTTATTAAGCGCCTGTAAATTCGGTACAGAAAAAAAGCTGTCTACCGAAGAGGTGATAAAAGAGGCTGGCAAAATGCAGGGGATCAATGCCGGTGCAGGTAATTTTGACTTCGAAGTGCCGGCAGGCTGGCAGCGGCTTGATACGACGATCACCGGTCTGAAGATGACCTTTATTTTTGCGCCGAATGTGAATGAGAATTTCCGCGCTAACGCGAATGTGCTCAGCCAGTCGATGAACGGCATGTCGGCAGATAAATTTTTTAATGAGAATGTGACTGCGATGAGCAACAATATGCCCCAATTCGTCATGATCGAAAAAGGGGAGAAGGAGGTCGGTGGCTTACACGGTTATTTTCTCCATTATTCCGCCTTCACCAGCGGCAGGCCCCTGGAACAGGAGCTTTATTTGATCCCGGGCAAGGGGATTGCTTATCTTCTTACCTGTACTTCTCTGAAGGGGCATATGGATAAGGATAAGGCCGGGTTTGATCAGATAGTTAGTTCATTTAAGATACACTAAAAAAGAACCGGCTTCAGGCCGGCTCTTTCATTTATTTAGCTGCTGTGCGCGTTATTTTGCTGCTGCGCCCGGACTCGACTCGATCAGCCGGTAGAGTTCATCCAGTCTTGGCGACAGGATTATCTCCGTCCTTCTGTTCAGCGCACGTCCATCGGCCGTGCTATTGGTCTGTACGGGATCATACTGGCTATGTCCTGAAGCTTCCACCCTCACCGGATCGACCTTGTAGTCCACGGTGAGAATACGTACAATGGCTGTGGCCCTTGCTGTGCTAAGGTCCCAGTTGTCCTGGTAACGGCCACGGATGGGAATGGAATCGGTATGCCCTTCGATGTTAACCGTGATCTCCGGATTGTTGTTCAATACTCCGGCGAGTTTGCCCAGCGCGACTTTTCCTTTGGGGTTTACGACGGCGCTGCCGGAGGGGAAGAGCAGATTCTCCTGCAGACTCACATATACTTTACCGTTTTTGATGGCGACGGTGAGCTCATTGGAATTGAATCCTACCAGCGCATCGCTCATCTTTTTCCGGATCTCCTGGATCGCCTTTTTTTGTTGATCCATCAACGCCTGTAATTGTTCGAGCCGGCGTTGGTTGGCTGCTAACTCCTGTTGACTTTTATTAAGCGCGGATTGTTTGTTGGCGGCATCGGTGGAAAGCTGGCCTGCCCGATTGGTAAGGTCATCGACTTTTTTGTTCAGGTCATCGACCTGTTGCTTTAATTGCCCGATCGTGGATTCCTGCTGGGCGACCTTTGACGCGAGTCTTGCGCTATCGCTACGGGCGGATTCAAGCGCGCTCAGGGAGGCATGGTATCTGCCGCTGGATACGCAACTGGTTAATAATGAGGCTGCTGTGAGGGTAGTAACGAGGAAATGCATGGTTTTCTTCATACCGTGTAGTTTACGTTAAACAATTAATGGCCATTCTATTGGGCAATATTACTCAATCTTCAGGCCACATATCACCGTATGATTTAAAATCCGCGGGCAGGGGGATTCGGGCCATGCCCTGACAACTGCACCACCTGCCAGACCTCGCTCTGCCGGAACAACTTATTCCGGCCTCCTCCGCCGCCTCCGCCCAGCAGGGTGCCCGTACCAATGGATACGCCGAGACCGCCGCCGCTGCCAAAAGAGCCAAATCCCACTCCGCCGCCGACACCGATGGTAGGTCCGCCACCACCGCCGCCACGGGGGACGTTGGTTCCCGGGGGAAGCCCTTCGATAACAAACCCGACGGCTACCGTCTTAGCTGCATAAGAGGAGGAAGCATTGTGATTGGGATAGAGTGTTTGCAGGGGTACAGATGCTTCGTAGATAAGATCGCCCTGGTCATTGTAATCCATGCGCATCACGATACCCTGCGTATTGGTATCACCGTAAGTATAGGTAGGGATGGCCTGACCATTGTCGAATCCGTACAACGCATAATCTTTTTTATCCGCCAGTGTAGTGGCCGTGTGGTTCTTGCGGTCAGGGCGGGCCTCTTCCATCAGGTTGCGGTCCCGGTCGTTACGGGCATCCATGGGATAACCGATGCCCACGGCGCCGGCATAACTCTTATCTGCCCTGGTATTGATCCATACCGTCATTCCGCCCTGGACGATCTTTTGTGCTTCCTGGGGGCTTTTTGTCGACATCAGGATATAGAGATTCTCTCCGTCATTGGTGACAGAATAGCTGAGTTGTTCGGACTTCACCCAATAGGGAAGTGGTTTGGACCAGTCTTTATCCGACCCGTCGATCGTCAACTGTTGTCTTTGCCAGTTGGCGCCGGAGGGATCGGCCGGCTGACTCTCGCGGGAGGACCGGCAGCCTGTGACTAGCGTAAGGGCTGCCAATGTTACTGTTCCGCAGAAAATGAACGATTTCATCTGTTGTGATTTTATAGGCCGGCAGATGGTCCTGGGGTACCAGGCAGCCTGCCGGTGTTTCAACGTACAAAGTTGGGGCTTTTCCGCGGAAGCTGCAAAATATCGGCTTTATTAACAAAATCATAGGAATATAAATTAACTTGGCGCATGCGCTATCCTATTATGAATAAAATACTTTACATCTGTCTGTTGAGCTTATTTGCCTGCGGCGGGCAGCCGGACCACCGGGACAATAATATGCCGCCTGTTAAAAATGGTAACGTTACTATTTCCTATCTGTCCGCCGGTAATGGCGATACGGCTGTCGTGCTGGTACATGGCTGGTGTATTAATAAGGAATACTGGAAGACGCAACAGGATCTGCTCAGCAACAGATACAGGGTGGTGGCGCTGGATCTGGGCGGTCATGGCCACAGTGGGAATAACCGCTCCGACTGGTCTGTTGAAGAATATGCCCGCGATGTAATAGCCCTGATCGATACGCTGCAGCTTAAAAAGGTAATATTGGTGGGGCATTCCATGGGAGGTGATATTGTGTTGCAGGTGACGCATGAAATTCCCGAAAAGATCATCGGGCTCATCGGGATAGATAATTTTAAGGATATTGCGCTGAGCTATACGGCAGAAGATGAAAAGAGCATCGATGAATTTTCCAGATCGCTCAAGGCCAATTATCGCACGGCCGCTGCTGCCTTCACCCGCAAATTTTTGTTCCCGCCCAATTATGCAGACACGGCTTCCGTAAACAGAGTGGTACGGGACGTGCAGAACATGGACTCCGTCGTATCCATTCAAACTATGGATTCTTTACCGAAGTTTGGGCTTAAAGAAGCTTCTTTGCTTTCGCAGTTAAAGATACCCTTGCGTTTAATCGTCAGCGATTATACTCCCATGAATGAGGCGGCGGTAAAAAAGTACTGCCCCAGGGGCTTATTTGTCCGGACGATCCACGGAACAGGTCATTACCCTATGATCGAAAAACCCGGTCAGTTTAATCAGTTGCTCGAAGAAACCATTCAGGGCATCACTCCATAAAATTTTTCGGCTACATTCCATCCTCTCACCGATACCATCGGCGTTTCGCCGGCGCGGGGCGTATAATCCAGTGTCACTGTTTTGCTTTCGCCCGGCAGGACAGAAAAATAGTTATCGCTGTAGAATACGGGCAGCAGACGCTGTTTGGTTTTGGCATCGACGAGTGATACGCGGTTAAAGAATGCCACCGGGCCACCTGCCGGATTGCGCAGGGTGACGGTGATGCGGGTGGTGGCGGAGCCTGGATGGGCTTCCGCGGATGGCGGGGTGACGGCGGCTGCTTTGCTGACTTCGACGGCAGGGGTCGTCTTCGCCATATGCTGTAACCCCGGGTAGGCGCCGGTGGAATCCGGCAGCCAGTAAAAATTGTCGCTGACGACCTGTTGTTTTTCATCCAGCAGCCGCAGGGACAGGAAGAGTCCTTCGGTGCGTCGCAGCGCATCCACCTGCCGCCCGATGGGCACATAATTTTTTGCCATCGTGGGACCTGCTTCGGAGAACACCTGGGTCAGCATATTTTTTTTCCCGGCCATATCCAACACCTGTATCTGCATCATCAGATCGCGGCGTGTCCGGAACGTATTGTTGACGATCATCGTCATCCCCGTCACGGGATCGTACTGGATATGCAGGGGTTCGCTGCCGCTGTGCAGCCCGTATAGACAGGCATTTACGTCCAGGTAATAATCGTACATCTGTCCCCGCAGCGCGGTCCAGGGGTTTTGTGTTTTCCAGATGATCGTACCCGTATACCAGTCCCACATATGGGCGCTGAATCCTTCCATCAGGCCACGGTATTGATCATAGTTGACCAGCTGGGCCTTTTCTGCAAAATCGCGCAGGTCCTTTACCGGTCCATACGCGTATACCGACGAATCATAGCCAATGTATTTATGATAATCCCAGACGGAGTCCATCTTCCCGTGGAAAACAGGCGCTACCCGGTTGGCTGCCGGGAGGAAACGTTCCAGGGATTCATAATCACCCATACCGACGGAGCCGACCTCCGAATTGAAGGGGAAGGTTTTTGTCCCCCAGAAGGTTTTAATATCCTGTATGCCATAAGGGCCGTCTCCATTGCCGCCAAGGGCATTGAAGGACATGCTGTCCGAGTTGGAAAAATCAAAGAAGGGGCGGGTGCCGTCCAGAGCAGGCAGCAGCGAGTCTTTCATGGCGGCGAGGATGTCTATGGGCGGTGTGATCTCGTTGCCACCGCACCAGAAGGCAAGAGAGGGATGATTGCGGATCATCTTTACCTGGTCGGTCACCGAAGCCAGAAAAAGGGCGTGATCATCGGGATATTTTCGCCGGGTCCACTGGTCTTCTTTTTTCATAGGATCTACCCAGCGGCCATTGCAGTCACCCGAGTTCCAGAAATCCTGGAAGACCAGTATCCCGTATCTGTCGCAGGCCTGGTAGAATTCCGGCCGCTCGGTGAGGGCGCCGCCCCAGACACGAATGAGGTTGAGGTTCATATCCCGGTGGAAACGGACTTCCGCGTCATACCGTTCGGGGCTGAATCGCAACAGCTCGTCAGAGATGATCCAGTTGCCGCCTTTGATAAAGATCTTCTGGCCGTTGACGGCGGTTTCCCGGCTACGCGTAGTGGTGTTCCAGGAAGTGGTGATGGCGCGGATGCCAAAGTCGAGTGGCTGCGTGTCGGATGCGACGCCTGCGCCGGTCTGAAAAACCAGATTGGTATGATACAGGTCCTGCGCACCATATCCATTCGGCCACCAAAGTTTGGGATGTTCTAACGTATGATCCGGCAACGACACTTCCTTTGTCGACCCCGGAGCCAGTGTCACAGGCAGGGAAACGATATGTCCTGCCAGCTCGTAGCGCAGCTCACCATGCACTTCTGCGCTGCCCGCATTCTCAAGTTCGGCGCTGATATGCAATATGGCTGGCTGTTGATCTTTGGCATCGGGCCATCTTTTGCCCGGAACTTCTGTTATGACATGCGGGTTCCTGATGCGGACAGATGCGGTGTGTTCGATCGTCACCTTATCCCAGATGCCCGTATTCCGGTCCCGGATCGGTTGGATCCAATCCCAGCCGGCTACGTATTGATGGGAGACATTGCGGGCTATTTCTCCGTCACCGCCCTGGCCTCCGTTGGGGTTGCCGACAGGGTCGGGCGGGTAGACGATAACGGCCAGCCGGTTGAGCCCTTTGGTTGCAAGAAAGGGTGTGATATTATAGCTTTGGCGGAGGAACATACCAAAATGAGTAACCGCATTCAGCTTATGCCCGTTGAGCCAGACATCACAGCCATAGTTCACGCCGCGGAAGTTCAGCCATACCTGTTCATTTGCTGAAGGACGGGCTTCTTTAATATCTTTGATGAACCAATACGTATAGTGTTCTCTTCCTGTCATATAGATATCAGGGATCTTTTCATTGTTCATCCCATAGAAGGGGTCGGGCGCGAGGTGATTGTTGATGAGCGAGGTCAGCACGGTGCCTGGAACTGTCGCGTCCAGCCAGCCGGTGGTGGGGTAGGTTGGCAGGGATAATTTTCCGCCATCGGCTTTTACTTTGGCGGCAGCCTGGCATTTCCAGCCGTTATTGAGCTCATAGGCGCTCTGAGCGTATAAGGATGAAGAGAAAAGCAGAAAAAGCAGTCCGGTCAGAAAGTAGGGTTTCATGCTAAACGATAGTTTATCCCGTAAAACTACAAGTAATAGCGTTTAGCAAAATAACTATCTTTAATTATCCATGCCGTGCCGCATTGCTTACAAACCGGTCGCTGGTTGATCACAAATGACCTACAAAGACATTCTCCGTATGCGCTGCTGCGCCCAGCGGCTGACAGGTGAAAAACCGGCTACCCCCGAAGCCCTGTTGGCCGAATTGGGCGCCCTGCAATCCCAGGATTATAACATGTCTAAATGGGCCGTTGGGCTGCGTCTGAAAAAAGCTACCCACGACGAGGTAGAACAGGCTATTGACCGGGGTGAGCTTATACGCACTCACGTTTTACGTCCTACCTGGCACCTGGTGCGTGCCGCCGATGTCCGCTGGATGCTGGCGCTTACCGCCCCTCATATAAAGGCGAAGGTGGCTTTTTATGATCGCCAGATGGAGTTGGATGAGAAAATATTCCGGCGTTGCAGCAAGATTATTGAAAAAGCGCTCACCCGCGACAGACACATGTCCCGTGCAGCTCTTATGCTTTTGCTGAACAAAGCCGGCATTGTCACTGACGAGAACCGGTCGACCTATATATTGTTACGCGCAGAACTGGATGGCATCATCTGCAGCGGCCCGCGGCAGGACAAACAAATTACCTATGCTTTGCTCGAAGAAAGGGTATCTCCGGCGGAGCAATCGTCCCGGGATGAAATGCTTGCTCTGTTGACCCGGCGTTATCTTAACGGTCATGGTCCTGCTACGGTGCATGATCTCTCGTGGTGGTCCGGTCTGCCGGTTGCAGATGCTAAAAAGGGAGTTGAATTACTGGGTAAAGAAGTCCGGGAGACAGTCATCGGAGAAAAAAAATACTGGTTTCTGGCCGGTATGGCCCAGTCCCTGTCTGAACTCCCCCCTGCGTTGCTGTTACCGGCTTTCGACGAATGGATCATTGGTTATGCCGACCGTGCCGGGCTTTTTGCTACCGGGCATGAACGAAAGATCATCACCGCCAATGGCATATTTAAACCAACCCTTGTTTGCAAAGGGCTGGTGGCGGGCAGCTGGAGACAGATAAGAAAAAAAGATAACATTGATATAATCCAGGAGTGGTTTCATCCTGAGCCTCCTTCGCCCGCGGCACAAAAGGCGTTAAAAGTTGCGGAAAGAAAGTATACCGCCTATATTTGCCCCCACTGCTAACCTAACACTATGGTATTTCAGGAATTAAAGGAGATGATCCGCTCAGATCGCCGATTGCGCTGGTTGCTTTTAGGCTCGTTGTTCGTACAGCTGGTTATGTGTATAACGGCCATCGGTATCTATCATCCGGACCAGCATTTTCAGCTCATCGAATTTTCGTCGGCCCAGTTGCACAAACCCTTCGGTTATGTCTGGGAGTATGATGCCCATATCCGGCCTACCATACAGGTTTATCTTTTTTCGGCCTATCGCATCGGCTGCGGGTGGCTGGGGATACAGGATCCTTTTCTGCAAATGACCATTCTGCAGGTGTTGTTTGGCGGAGCGCTTTTTGTGCTTTATAACGCGATAGTGCTGTGGTATTTCCGGCAGGGGGAGCGGCGTATTTTATATGCCGTTCTGTTCATCCTTAACTTTTCCTGGTGGATGACTTATACAAGGACCCTTTTCAGTTCGGAAATGTTGTCGTCACTGTTGTTCTTTGGGGCGGTGTTCTTATATGTGTTGAAAAATGGGACTCGCCGCTGGTGGATCCCTTTGCTGACGGGCTTTTTATTCAGTCTTTCCTTTTACGTCCGTTTTCAGACGGCCTTCGCCATTTTGGGTTTTGGCTGCTGGATGCTCTTCTTTGAGCGGAAATATTATAAGCTGACACCGCTGATCGCGGGTTTTATCATCGGGTTTGCTCTCAACATCGAATTAGACCATGGTTTTTATCACCAGTGGATACTCACGCCCTATACCTACTATAAAGTAAACATCATCCAAGGCAAGGCCGCTTCTTTCGGCACCGACAGCTTTTTGGTATACATCGGCGAACTGATGGGCATCACCTTTGCACCTCCCATCAGCATTTTGTTGTTGTTCTTTGCATTCCGGGCGGCCATCGTAAAAAAGCTGGCCGATCCTTTTTCGCTCACGATCATCTTCTTCATTGTCGGGCACTGTATAGTGGCGCACAAAGAAGACCGTTTTCTCTTCCCGGTGTTAAACCTGCTGCCCCTTCTTATTGGCTGGGGATTACCGGACGGGATCAACTGGTACAAAACGCGAAAGAAAGGGTTTCGCAAATGGATAAAAGGGATTGCCGTCTTTAGCGTCACCATCAACCTGATCGTACTGACTTTGTTGTTCTTTACGCCTTATTGCCAGGCGCTGCATTTTGCCTGGCAGGTAAAAAGATACTTTAAGAATGAGGCTGTGACCATCTATACGGTGCCCCGTACACCCCTTGAGACAGATGCCCGTCTGCCCTTTGTATTTTATCAGGAGGGCACCCGCAATCTTACATGGAAAAGACTCAGCGTCTGTGATTCCTTGCGGTATGTCAGCGACAAGGCCCAGTACTTTACGACTTCCTATAATGATATAAAAGATAACAAGAAACTACCGGATAGCCTGGGGTATCAGCGGGAGTTCTGTTCTTCGCCGATACTCTGGGGGGTGAATACGATGCTGCAGTCGATGGGGATCAATACGATAAATGACGTTTGGGTGCTGTACAAACGTAAATAGCAAAATATATCATTCCGACCTCAGGCTCTTCACGGGATTGGCGAATGCCGCTCTCATCGCCTGAAAGCTGACCGTGCAGAGCGCGATGGCCACGGCGAGCAGACCGGCCAGGGCAAACATCCACCAGCTAAGTGATATCCTGTAAACAAAGGATTGCAGCCATTTGTCCATAGCCCACCAGGCAATAGGCGTCGCCAGGACGATGGCGATCATCACCAGTCTTAAAAAGTCCGCTGACAACAACCGGACAATACCCGGTACGCCGGCTCCGAGGACCTTGCGGATGCCGATCTCTTTTATCCGTTGCTCAGCGCTGAAGGCGGCCAGGCCGAAAAGTCCAAGACAGGAGATCAGGATGGCCACTCCTGTGAACGAGCTGATGATGCGGGCCAGGGTTATTTCGGATTCGTATTGTTTTTGCACTTCGGCATCCAGGAATGCATACTCAAAGGGTACGCCGGCAAAATCTTTATGCCATATCTCTTCCATTTTGTTCAGGAGTCGCTGGTAATTGGCGCTGTTGGCAGCGACGATCAGGTAGGACATGTTTTCTGGTGCGGCAGCATAGTACAGCATGAGGGCGTTGACATCGCTACGGAGCGAGTTAAAATTAAAATCCTTCACCACGCCGACAATTTCAGCGGAATATTTTGGCTCCGACGGGTACTCCCAGTATAGCATGGTGCCCGGAGCAGTGGCGACCTTTAATCCCAGCCTTTTGGCGACAGTTTCGTTGATCAGGACTTTTGCCGAATCGTGCAGCCGGAAATCCCTGCCGCTGAGGAGTTTGATGCCAGTGGTTTTGACAAAGTTCTCATCTGTGACCACGTTCTGCACATCCAGTGCAGTAGCCATGTTGCCGCCGGCCAGGTGTACGCCATGGTCATGCCCGATGAACTGGCTGGGGTAATTGTCAGAGAGGCTCACCGCCCTCACCTCTGAAAGTTGTTTCAGGTGATCCATAAAGACGGGGGTCTTATTTAACGCTTCGTTAGTATAAAAACCAAAAACGAGCTTTTGATCTTTGTCGAATCCGAGATCCTTATCATTGATATATTTCAACTGGCTATGGATGACGATGATGCCTGAGATGAGTATGATGGACAGGACGAACTGGAACACGACAAGGGCGCGGCGGATGCCGGCAGCGGACACCTGGTTGCTAAAATTCCCTTTTATGACCTTCATTACCTGGAAGGCGGAAAGATAAAACGCGGGGTAGCTGCCAGCCATCAGACCTGTGAGCAGGGTAATTCCCCCGAGGAGGAGCCAGAGTCTGTAATCGGCGAACAAGACCAAATGAATATCGGCGTGTGTGATCTGATTGAGATAGGGCAGTAGGGCAGCCAATAAGGGCACTGCGATCAGAACGCTCATCAGCGTCAGGAAAAAGGATTCGGCCAGGAATTGTCTGACCAGCTCTTTCCGGCCGGCGCCGATCAGTTTTCTCACTCCCACCTCCTTCGCTCTGTTGGAGGCCCGGGCAGTTGAGAGATTCATAAAATTTATACAGGCGATGAGCTGTATCAGGACGGCGATCAATAATAACAGGGAGAGGAAGGGTGCGCTTACCGTTGTTGTGGACGCTACTTCATATCCTGGTGTTGTATGAATGGCAGCAATGGGTTGGACATGCAAAACCTTTTTCATGCCGATGGTCTTAAGCTGCTGCTCGCCGTATTTATTAAGAAAGGCCGGGAGTTTGCTTTCCAGTGTTGCGGCCCTGGCGCCGGGCTGCAGCTTCACATAACCTGTGAGGAAGTTATTGCCCGTCCACATGGTATTGTCAAGGACATATTGACCGACGCCACCGCTGCGCATGGAAACAAAGAGGTTGGCTTCGATATGTGTTTTGCCGAGGCTTTCATCCACCACTCCCGTCACTGTAAAATCGCTTTTGCTGTACTTGTCTTCGATGGTAATGACTTTACCGATAGGGTTCTCCTTTCCAAAAAGCTTATCGGCGACAGGTCGCAGCAATACAAGGGTGAAGGGGCGTTCCAGCGCCCCGGATGCTTTACCGCTGACAAAATGATAGTTAAATATATCGAAGAAAGTGGAGTCGACATATACTTCCTTCTCCTCATAGATGGATCTTTCCTTATACTTCAACAGGTGTTTGGTGACCCCTGGTGTAGGGACTACGCGGGTGAATTGCGTCACCTCGGGAAAATCTTTCTTCATCGCCGGGACTATCGGCGGTGAAACGGTGGCGTTATGGTGTTTGTCGCCCGTCAGTACAAGGTCTGTGGTGACCCGGTAAATATCCTGTGCATTTTTGTGATGTTTGTCATAGCTGTATTGATCCCGGACGTACATAATGATGTATAGGCAGCATAGCGTGCCCACCGCCAGACCGAAAATATTGATGAAACTGAATGTTCTGTTCTTTAAGAGGAAACGATAGGCGGTCTTGATATAGCTCTTGAACATGCAGGGAGTTTAATACTTGGTCTACCAAGAAAGTGCCGTTTTTTTAGGACATTCTTAATCAATCAATTGCAAATAGCGTGTGATAAAAAATGTTCGTTTTTGATACGCCGGATGTTCATTTCTCGCTCAACTCTTTCAATTTATTGAGTCCTCTGCTAAAGTCGCGGTCCAAATTTTTTTCAATAACACCGAACAGCTTGATAATATTCATAGGGTAGGGGGTAGCGCTGGTTATACCCCATTCGGCCCTGGTGCCGCCGCCTTCCGGAGCAATGCGGATATACCCGTCGGCCCTGCCTTTTATCGGGCGTAAAAAATTGATCTCGGACGCTACTTCCGATCTTTCCGTAATGCTTAGCATGGTCTGGCTGCCGGCGCCGACATTTTTTTCATTGCTTTCCCAGGAAAATGTGGCGCCGGGTGTTCCATCCACTCCTATGATCTGTTGCCGGATGTTGGCGTCCAGACCTATCCAGGGGTTCCATTCGTTGGATGCCTTAAACGTGCTGATATGCGGCCATACCTTATCCACCGGGGCCTGGATAAGGATCGACTTTTCGAATTTCCACTTAGTGCCCACCGCGGCAGCCACGAGTAGTATCAATGCGATCACACCGATAAGAATATAGACGACGATCATAGCTTAGGCGTTTGCTCTAATATCGGAATAAAATTTCATTAATTCTGGCGAAACTTGCCGCATCGTTTGCGGGTGGTAATGACCGGCGCTGCAGAAGGAATGGCTAAAAAGGGAATTACTTAGGCAAAGGCGTTTTTAGCTTGCGCAAAAGCCTGTTAGCCTCTGCCAGCTTTTTGGGAGCGAGAATTTTCCCTTCCAGCTTACTAAGCTTCTCAGTAATAGTAAAGGTAATTTCCTGTTGGGAGAATTCACTTTTATGTTTGATTACCTTTTTCATGTTGTACAAATCTACGATTTTTTTCTTTTAATGAGAAATGCGTTGACTTTCAGGTTTTTAACAAATGGAGTAATGCGGTCGTCTGCATATCCATATAGTTCAAATTTTGCAGAAAGCTCTTCGAAATTCAGCCCTACCGCCATTCTGTAGAGCCGAGTTCGTTCCGATGTACTGCCTTCAAAAATGATCCATCGATCAGGATACCTTTTGCAATATGCTTCCACGATATTGACAATGGTTGCAAGTATTTTATTTCGGTCTCCATTGTCGCTAACGACATAATCATTGATCTCCTCTTCTTCATTAACATCGCCGAATGCCAAGTTATATACGTCCTCTACTTCAGTTCTGGCAAAAGCGACTCTTTTTCGGATCATACCATTTTTACCAATACTGACAAAATCAAATATATTAAAATCGCCAGACGCCTCGATATCGGAATACACTTCATATTTCATAAAGGTCAGGGAAAAGTCTTTTAAGCCAATTCTTTAAGCAATCTACAAAACTGTTTATTAGAGAAAATAAAAACGTTTGCACATGGTGCTGAAACTTGCGGCGGGGTGGAAATAAGGGGGCTGTTGCGGAGCACAGGCGGGCGGAAGTGGTAACAAGTGGTCTTTTCCTTATCTTCGTCCGCTATGCAGGTGAATGAATTCTGGCAGTTGTTAAAACATCAGGTGGCCGAGACGGATGCCCTTCAATGGATCGCCATTGTGACGGGTGTCGCAGAAGTGCTGCTTGCCCGGATAAACAATATCCTGCTGTATCCGGCGGGTATCATCAGTACGGTACTTACGATGTATATCCTTTTTATATCGGGTCTTTATGCCGACTCCGCCCTTAACGGTTACTATATGATCATGAGCATTTATGGCTGGTGGTACTGGACAAAGAAAAAGGATCGGCCTGCTGTGCGGGTCTCCGTGTGCAGCCGGGCGGAATGGGGAGTGGTAGCGGCGATAGCCGGCGGAGGGTTTGCCCTGTTATATCTGTTGCTCAAACGATACACTCCTTCGACCGTACCCGTCTGGGATGCCTGGGTGAGTGCTACAGCCTGGGCGGGGATGTGGTTGTTGGCCAAAAGAAAGGTAGAGAACTGGATATTGCTGAATGTCTCGAATATTTTCGCGATCCCGCTGCTTTTCTATAAACAGTTACCGCTTTTTGCCGGGTTGACCGTTATCCTTTTTATCGTAGCTGTATTCGGCTATTTTGACTGGCAGAAAAAATATAAACTGCAGACCTTATGAAAGAGGCGCCGCATCCCTCGTCTTTTCTGCCGGCCGGTGTAGCGGATATTTTTCGTTCGCGAGCTGCGGAGGCTGAGGCCAGGCGCGATCTGCATCCCGAGGTGCTGGCGCTGATCTATGACCAGCAATGGTTTCGGATGCTGTTGCCGGGGGATCCGCTGCTCCCGGCCGCCGGCTCCCGGCCGGACCCTGCGCTTGTGACGCCCCATCCGCTTTCTTTGCCGGAACTGGTACGTCTCGAAGAAGGTATTAGCTGGGCGGATGGCTCGGTAGGCTGGATGGTGACCTTATGCAGCGGCGCCGGCTGGTTTGCCGGTTTTTTTCCGCGGGACGCCTTTCCGGATATCTTTTCCCAAAAGCAATTATGCCTGGCCGGTAGCGGGGCGCCTTCCGGGGAAGCCCATGTCATTCCGGGCGGCTATCGCGTTGAGGGCCGTTGGGACTATGCCAGCGGCGCTCTGCACGCCACTGCCTTCACAGCGAATTGCACCATCTTCAATAAAGGGCAAAGAGTGCTGACAGAAGAGGGCGCACCGATGATCCGCCCCTTCCTCTTCAAAAATGAAGAGGTGGTGGTGGACAGGAACTGGAATACCATCGGCCTCATCGCGACGGGAAGTCATTCTTTTGAGGTCCGAAATGCAAAGATACCTGCTGACCGTTGTTTTGTCATAGACGAGGAACATGCGAAGGCGGATCATCCTATCTACCGTTATCCTTTCCTGCAGCTGGCGGAAACTACGCTTGCCGCAAACCTCTCCGGTATGGCGATACATTTTCTCGACTGTTGTGCCGGCCACTTTCAGCAACGAATACAGGCGAGACGTTTCCCCGTGCCGGCAGCGGAAGAAATGAATGCTGCGCTGGCCGACGCGCAAAAAAGGCTGCATGCCAAAAGGGTAGAGTTTTACGAAAGACTGGATAGTTCCTGGCAGGCATGCCGTAACGGGAATATCGAAAAGGAGATATTGCTTGCCGTTAGCCTGAGCAGCCGTCAAATGGTTGCAGCCGCACGACAAATAGTAGACAGGCTTTATCCATATGGCGGACTGGGCGCTGCACGGCCGGATGCAGAGATCAACAGGGTATGGCGGGACCTGCATACCGCGAGTCAGCATAATTTGTTAGTGTTCAGCCGGTAGGATGCCCGGCCTATTCCTGTACGACAGACAGGATATTTCCCGCAGGATCGGTAAACCAGGCGATGGTTGGTCCATCGCCCCGGAAGATGCCCTTTTTATCCGTTTGCAACTCGCCTTCATATTGCAGAAAAGATACGCCTGAAGCCGTCAGTTTGTCGACGGTGTCTTCAATATTGCCCACTTTAAAATTCAGGACGGTAAACGTGGCTGGTTCATGCTGATCGCCCTTGGGATAAAGAAACAGCGTGGCGCCGTCTGTGTTGATGGAAAGCCCTTCCGGGGTCTCCGTTGTGTCAAGGCCCAGCGTTTGCTGATAAAAGGCTTTTGCCTTTTGGATGTCATTGACGGAATAACTGCTGAATGATCTTTTGTAGGTAAACATGATTATCGTATTTTATAATTTAAAGCCTCGCGGGCAAATCGACGGGTCGATTTGGAGAAAGATGCAAACGATATACCACAGAACCCAAACTTCCGAGGGCTGCTACGCCAGGTGCAATACCCAACTGGTTACTGGTCTCCGACATAGACGCCGCTGCGCCTGCCTTTTCTGATGGTGCAGAACTGATCACCAGGTTGGTCCCGAGCACCACCACGGGTGCGACACCGGCGGCTGGGCCGTTTCGGGCTTAAAAATGGGCAAATCCGACAAAGACGGGTATGATTACGACAGGGCGTGGCTTTTACTTGCGACTACTGTTTGTAAGATACAGGTAGGTATTAGCGCTTCACTTTCTTACTAGTGGCGCGGCGGGTTCTTTTAGGTTTAGGGACCTTCTTAAATTTCCCTGTAGCTTTATAGTGTGCGATGGCTTCGCTGATAATCTTTCTGTCTTCTATTGTTACAACATGGGGCTCAACTACGAAATCTACGCCCTTGGGTTCTTTAACGTATCCCATATTATTTTGTTTTAAAGTATTGGGTAATCAATGCTTTGGCAGCCTCTCTGCCTATTGCCATGCGATGACCTCCGATAAAATGCGCGCCCAGGGTTTTTTAGTCACCTGCAATATTTCTGTCTGGAAACTATCTCCGGAAATGGTATTTATGATACTATTGGTGAGTCTATCTATTTGAATGTCAATATGATATTTGGATCTTTGCACCTCAGGCGAATTTACTAAATTTTTTCTCATTTATTCTAACAAAATGAATTAAACAACCTTCGTATGAACCATTGCACTTTCCAGTTTGGCGACGCATCAGGTATACGAAAGATGGAGGAATTCCTTTTTTTTCCAAATTTTGTAAGGAACTTGCAGGGTGCCCGACTAACGATAAAAGAACTTGGCTTATGAAAGGAATCAAAATAATACTCTTCGCGGGTGTTTTTATAATGACAGCCGGGGCTGCTGTCGCGTTTACCGTGGCTCACAAGCAGCAGGCGAACGCACCTTTGCGTTTCGCGGACGGGCCGGGTTTTGCCGTCGTCGAACTTTTTACCTCCGAGGGCTGTTCCAGCTGCCCCCCGGCCGACGAACTGGTGGCCAGGGTCCAGAAGGAAGACAAGGACCTCCCGGTGTACGTCCTCGCTTATCATGTGGATTATTGGAACAGACTGGGCTGGAAAGATATTTTCAGTAATGGGGCATATTCGGACAGACAGCGGCAGTATGCAAACTGGCTGCGGCTGGAATCCGTATATACTCCGCAGATCGTGGTCAATGGGAAAAAGGAATTTGTCGGCTCGTCCGAATCTGTCTTGCGGAGCAGCATCGAAAAAAATCTGCACACACCGGCTGCTTCGACCCGCATATCCATCGGCGATCTGAAAGTGACGGGCAAACAAGTGGAGTGGGCCTGGCAGACGGAAGGCGCTGAAAAGGGATTATCGCTCGGGGTAGCGCTCGTACAACGGAATGCCGTAACGAATGTGAAGGCGGGAGAGAATGGGGGGCGGACATTATCCCATGTACAGATCGTCCGTGCGTTCCGGTCGGATGAATGGAATGGAAAAAACAGCGGCGCCGGGCATCTGGACCTGCCGGCGGGCCTAAAGACTGGTGATGCCGAGGTAATAGCGTTCTTACAGAACGATGGCAACGGGGAGATTGTAGCCGCAACACGATCCACCTTTCAATAAATGATATGAAAGTCATCAAAGAAAAACATCCGCTGGTGATGCGATGGACCCATTGGGTGAATTTCCCCATATTGGCGATAATGATCTGGAGCGGTCTGCTCATCTATTGGGCCAATGACGTGTATACCATTACTATTTTCGGGCATACTTTTGCCCGATTTTTTCCCGACTGGTTCTATAAGGCGCTGCATATTCCCAGCAGCCTGGCGGAAGGCATGGCTTTTCATTTTTTATTCATGTGGTTCTTTGCCCTGAACGGGTTTTTCTACGTCCTGTATACTATTTTCTCGGGCGAGTGGCGGCTGCTGCTGCCCAACCGGCGTTCTTTTAAAGAAGCCTGGCTGGTGCTGCTGCATGATCTGCATATCCGTAAAACAGCTCCGCCGCAGAAGAAATACAATGCGGCCCAGCGTATCGCGTATACCGCCATCATCATCATGGGCTTTGGCTCGCTGGTTACCGGGCTGGCCATTTATAAGCCCGTTCAATTGTACTGGCTCGCCTGGCTTTGCGGCGGATACAGCTTCGCCCGCATTCTGCATTTTATACTGACCATCGGATATGTTTTATTTTTTATCGTTCATATTATACAGGTGATCCTCGCCGGCTGGAATAATTTTCGGTCGGTGATATCAGGGTTTGAAGTAGAGGAGATCCGCGAACCGAAAGAAAATACCACTCCATGAGATGGAAACGACTTTTTAAACGCGGGCCTAAAAAGCCGCTCACCGTCGAGCAAAAGATCGCCCGTCGGAACTTTATTTCCTTCGGAACTTTTTTTGTCCTGGGCGGCGCCGCCTTCGGGGGTTGGAAATGGCTGCTTAATAGCCCGGTGGAACAGGCGGGGGTAACGGGGCATGCGCGCAAACCCCTGCGGCGGGCACTTAATCAAACGGAATTATTCTTCAGGCGGATATTCAGCGACAAACATCTTGTCCGCACTTATCCCAAGTCCATGGCGGCCCGGCGTGTGCGGGTCAACAGTCGTATCGGGATGCGGGATCCGGCTTTCAGGCCGGAAGAGTGGCGGCTTAGGGTACTCCGGTCGGGTGGGGAAGCGCGGAGCGAACCCGGCGGGGGGCCGCTGACCGGCCCCGGCGGCGATCTGCTGACGATAACCATCGAAGAGATCAGGGCCCTGCCCAAGACCGAGATCGTCTATGACTTTAAATGTGTCGAAGGCTGGGATCAGATACAGCATTGGGCGGGAGTCCGGTTCAGCGATTTTATCCAGCACTTTCAATTGGAAGAACAAGCCAAAAAGAACTATGTCGGTCTTGAGACGCCCGACGGGAAATATTATGTCGGGCTCGATCGGGAAAGCGCTCTCCATCCCCAGACGATACTGGCCTATGAAATGAATGACCAGCCTATTACCGATGATCACGGGGCTCCGCTGCGGCTGATCATCCCGGTGAAGTATGGCATCAAGAATTTGAAACGCATCGGGACTATGACGTTTAGCGATACGCGGCCCCGCGATTACTGGGCCGAGCAGGGATATGATTATTATTCAGGACTGTAACTGTGTAATGCAAAACAAAACAATAATGCAAGCTGCTGTTCTGAACCCTCATCAATGGGTCGCTTTGTATGCGGACTATTTGTATAACTATGCGTTTACCCGGCTGGGTAATGAAGAACAGGCGCGTGACCTGGTGCAGGAGACATTTTTAGCGGCGCTGGAAAGGACGGAGCAATTCAAGGGAAACAGTTCGGAGCGTACCTGGCTTACGGCTATATTGAAATATAAGATCATCGATGTCTATCGCAAACGGAATTCCGGACTTCATACAGAGCGGATAGAGGGCGAGCCAGAGCGGGAATTCTTCGAGACGGACAGCGGGCATTGGAAAGCAGAATATGCGCCGCGAGCCTTTGGGGGAGGAGCGCCGGATACCTTTGGTGTGGAAGATCCCGATCTGCTGACGAACAAAGAATTGAGGTCTGTTCTGCAGAACTGTCTTCAGAAACTGCCGGCTTTGTGGCTATCCGTCTTTACGATGAAACATATAGACGAGGAGGCCACCGCCGTCATTTGTGAGGCTTTGAAAGTGACCCCTTCCAATTTTTGGGTGATCATTCACCGGGCAAAGATCAATCTGCGGGCCTGTATTCAAAAAGCCTGGGCATAAATCGTCGAACTATGGGAGCGATAAAGAAGATACAATACAACTGCCGGCATGCGACCTATCTCATCGAAAAGAGACAGCATACCTCCCTGACCCTTAAAGAAAGGGTCCAATTGGCCATTCATCTATCCGGATGTTCGGTCTGCCGGCTTTTCCAGCGACAGAGCCGGATGATCAATCGTATGGTGAGAAAGTTGTTTCAAACGTCTGACCAGCAGGAGCGGCGGCTGGATGAAGGGTTTAAGCGGGAGATGCAGGAGAAAATAAACGAAAGGCTCACCAGGTGAGCCTTTCGTATTATAAGAGTTTTCGAAGCCTAGTTGTCCGTACAGAGTGTGTTCAGGCTGAGCTCATTTGAGGAGATCGGCCAGATATACCCAACATCGTTAGGGCCTTTGGCCGGGGCGCTGCCTTTTGCGGGTATCGTCATTTGCAGCCGCATCAGGTCGATAGTACGCAGACCTTCGCCGAGGAATTCGATATTTCTTTCCTGGAGAATAGCGCTGATCAGCGCATCGACGGTGGCGAAACTACCCGTGGTAAATGTAGTGCTGGCGTCGCTGCGGTTGCGGACTGCATTCAGGAGGGCCACTGCGCGGGCATCGACGGAATTTGTCGTGCGGGCAAGGGCTTCGGCCAGGCTGAGCAGCACTTCGGGATAGCGGATCACCGTAACATAGTCCGTATAAGGGCTCGGTGCGGTATACTTGTTCAGCCATTTTTTTCCCCCACCGGTATAGATAAAAGATCTTCTTTTATCTGTTTGGGATTTCCAGCTGGAATCGGAAATGACGCCCTTGGCATTGAGAGAATATTCTCCATTGCCTACGCCGCCATTCTTGCTGGTGGCGCCAAAATAATGACCCAGTTGGTTTTGTGTGCCGGGGTAATCACCCGTGGTCGTGGTCATCGGCATCGAGAAAACGTTTTCCGTAGTAGTGGCGGTGCCAAATACCTTTGTTACATCCGCCTGTAAGGCGAAGGCTACATTCTTAGGCGCCGTGAAAGGTGCAGCGGTGCTGACGATACGATTGGCGGCGGCAACTACGCTGTCATATTTACCCATGCTTAAAAAGACACGGGTCTTCAATGCGATAGCTGTATTGACGTGCGCGCGGGTAGTATTGTTAGAAGCCGAGCTATAGTTTGCCGGCAGACCGGCCTCTGCGTCGTTCAGGTCAGCAATTATCTGTTTATAGACATCTGCCACCGGGCTTCTTACCAGGTCGGACTGGCCGGATACTTTTATACCGTGAAGACGTAAGGGCAGCCCTTTCTGAGCGCCATTGCTGTTGGCATAAGGCAGGGCATAATATTGCAGCAGGGAATAATACGACAATGCCCGGACGAACTTCGCTTCGGCAAGGTAGTTTGTTGCAAGGGCATTTCCCACTACATTTTTGCCTACTGAATCCATTCCGTCGATAAAGAGATTACAGGTGTTGATCGTCAGGTAGGCGTATTGCCATAGGTTGACAACTGCCGTAGCGCTGTTAGTGGGATTCTCGTTCCACACGTCCGATCCTGTGACGAGATTGGAGGTCTCATTGATAAAATTGTCCGCCTTGATGTCACCATAGATCACATAACGGCCGCCGTAGAAGTTTCCGTTCTTCATCGCCCCGTAGAGGCTGAGCACCTGTGCCTGGATGCGGGCGGCGGAGCTAAAAGCATTCAGATCGGCCACAGCCGTCTGAGGTAAGGGATTTAAAAGTTCCCGTTTGCAGGAACTTCCGATCAGCAGGACCACCGTCAGCGGCAACAGTATATATTTATTCTTTCTCATTTTTAATTGCGTTTAGAATTTTTCAGTAGTTACCAATTAGAAGCCAACATTCAGACCGACCGTGATAGTACGGGCATTGGGAGTAGTGTTGCGATCGACTCCCTGACCAGAGGTGGTGTTGCCGTTTGAGGCGACTTCCGGATCGGGGCCCGGATAGCCGGATATGATCCCCAGGTTCTGGCCGCTGACATAGATCCTGGCGCTGCTGAGCTTCACCCGTTGTACGATGGCAGCAGGGAGGTTATAGCTGAGTGACACCGTGCGGAGCTTGATAAAATCGCCTTTGAATACATTGATATCCATCGGCATGGCTGATCCGTTGGATACGTTGTCGTTGAATACGGGTCGGGCGTATTTCTTACCAGCCTGGCCTTTATCGGTCCAGGCATCGGTGAGGACATCCGTGGCATTGTTCCAGAAACGCTGATCATGTAAACCAGCATTGGTACCATAGTACACATAAAATCCCGCCTGGTAGGTCAGCAATACATCCAGGGTGAATCCTTTATAGTTGAAGGTATTTGACCAGCCCCCTACATATTTAGGCAGCGGACTTTTGTACATTGTCGCATCAGCAGCCTGCGTGATGGTCGTACCGCCGGTGGGGCTTACATATTTGGTCAGACCGTCCGCTGTGGTGGAATAGTTGAATTGGCCGCCTGGGGCATAATATTGATAATAGACCTTTTGACCGGCAGAATTGACGAAAACACGTTTGCCGGTACCGGGATCCACGCCTGCTGTCCGGATCACCCACAGATAGCCCAGGGAGTAACCGGGTTTGGTGAGATTCACCGTTTCCAGGCTGGAAGTTGAGGTTTGGATGCTGGGCAATCCATCGGCAAGACCAGTTACCTTATTGTTATTGATCGTCAGGTTGAAACCGGTGTTCCAGGTGAAATCCTTGTTCTGCACAGGGGTGGCGTTCAGGCTGAGCTCAACGCCCCTGTTGTACATGCTGCCGGCATTCAAGGGCGGGCCGGCGTAATAGACGGTCGGCAGACCTACAGAAGGCGCCTGGTTGACATAAAGGATCAAGCCGTCTACGTTGTTATTATAATAAGCTGCCTGGCCGGTGATGCGGTCATTGAGGATACCGAAGTTGATGCCGATGTCCGTTTGTTTGCTCGTCTCCCATTTGAGATTGGAGTTGCCTACAGAACCCAGCGCAAAGGAGAGAGATGAATTGCCTCCATAGAGACCGGAATAATATTGGTTGTATGGGCTGTAATCACCGATGCCATTGATATTGCCCACTTTCCCATAGCTGCCCCTGATGCGGAAGCTGCTGAAGACGTGATCCAGCCGGATATTTTTCCAGAAATTTTCCTGTGCGATCTCCCAACCGGCGCTGGCACCGTAGAAAACACCTGCTTTCTGCCCCAGTGCAGAATATTCATCGCGGCGTAACGTACCGGCAATAAAATATTTCTTGTCAAAATTATAGTTCAGACGGCCGAAATTGGACAACAGGTAGTTCTCGCCCCGGGTGTTGTTGATGGGGTTGTTGATCGTATAACCGGCCTGGATGACATTATAATTGGGATCCGATATGCCCTGGCGCTGGATACCCCATGTCGCGGTTGTCCTGCGTTGTTGTTCGTTACCTATCAGCAGGCTGAAATTGTGTTTTATTCCGAACGTATAGTCCAACTGTGCCGTATTCGTCCACAGCCAGGTCTTATTCTTTAAAGAAGTCGCCGTGGCGCTTCCGTTGAGGGTATATCCATCACCGTTGATGGCGTTCAGGAAAACGTCGTTGTCGATGACCAGGTTGTCGATACCATATAAGGTCTTCAGGGTGATCCAGCTCAGGGGTTTGATCTGTAGATAAACGTTAGACTGTATATGATTCACCTCGTTGTTCGACCGGCTGAGGTCGAGGATGGGGACCGGATTAGGGTAGGAGAGGGAAGATATCCCGGTGATATTCGGAGAGCCCATAGCCGAACCATTGACATTATAGGAGCCATCCAGGTTATAAGGAGCCAGGATGGAAGGTAACACCTGGGTAAGACGGGTCAGCGCACCGGTATTATAAGCCTCACCCGTCAGGGAACCTGAGGATCCGGCGGTAAGGTTCTGCTCATTTGAATAGGAAGCTTTGCCCCCGAGGGAGATCGCTTTACTGAGCCGGGTGTCTACATTCGCCAGGATATTGATCCGTTTGAAATCATTTTTCTTCAGGAGGCCTTCCTGGGTGGTATAGCCGGTGGACAAATAGTATGTGGTGGCATCGTTGCCGCCGGAAATATTTACGTTATGACTATGCGAAAATCCTGTCCGGTACACATAATCGGCCCAGTTGGTGTTGACATTGCTGCTATCTGCATTTTTTGCGTATTTGAAACTGATAGCGCTGGTCCCGGTGAGGCTGGGATTGTTGGCGACGGCAAGGGTTTTCCACTGGATGTATTGATCGGCATTCAGCATTTTAGGGACGCCGTACGCTTTATTCCAGCCTGCCCAGCCATCATAGGTCACCTTCAGCCTGCCTGTCTTTCCTTTTTTGGTAGTGATAAAGACGACGCCATTGGAAGCGCGGCTGCCATAAATAGCAGTGGCGGCGGCATCCTTAGCGATGTCGATGCTTTCGATATCATTCGGATTGACACTGGCGAGCGGATTGGCCGGAGCATTGCCGTTACTGAGGTCCCCCGTAAATGAAGGCACGCCGTCTATGATGACCAGCGGATAGGAGCTTAAGGATATAGAATTGGTACCCCTGATGCGGAATACCGGCGGTTCGTTAACGATGCCGCTGGGAACCGTGATCTGTACGCCCGAAGTGCGGCCGGCCAGACCTGCTTCAAAACTCTGGATGGGTGTTTCCGAGATGGCTGTTCCTTTTACAGAGGCGACACTACCCGTTATTTCCGTTTTTTTCTGGCTGCCATACCCGACGACGACGACCTCTGACAGGCTTTTGCCGCCTGTCTTCATGGTTATGCCATACGTGGCACGCCCGCCTATCGGGACCAATTGTTCTTCGAAGCCAATGTAAGTGAATTGAAGATTTCTGGCTTTCTCCGTGAGATTGAGGGTAAAAACACCGTTGACATCCGTAACGGTGGTGGAAATAACTTTTTTGTCAGTAGTGAGGGCAGTAACGGTTACGGCTGGGAGTGGAGCGCCTTTTTCATCTGTGACTGTACCCGTAACAGGTCGGGTTTGTGCGTGTAGTAGACTTACTGCCATGCATAGGCACAGCAGGGAAGACAGGAGTTTTCTCATGGTTGATTAGTGATGGGTTTGATGAATCAGACAATAAATTTACGGGTTGGGTATGGAAAAATCCGGGGTGGGGAAAGAAAATTCGATTTTTATCTTTACTAACTCTAACTGCAATCCATATGCAGGATAATTTATATAAGAAAGGCGATTCGCGATGTTACCAAGGGCTGTCTTCGGGCGGAGGCCATGGAGAGCTTCGGCGGAGCTCCGGAAAAGAAATTTAGCGGCAATTATAAGGCGATAATAAATATTTGCTACATTTGATTGTTCATATGTTCAGACATATTGATTGAACCAAATACTTAGCGACATGAACAACAGGATTGCCAGCCTCATACTCACCGTATTTTTTTTGACCAGCCGTGGTCATGCTCAACAGCTGCTGTGGCAGATCGGTACGGCCGATAATGACCTCCGCGAGTTTGCGCTGGCTCCGGCATCCGGCGACAAATTTGTCAAAGACGGTTTTTTCATCGTTGGCAGGTCGGATGCGAAAAAGGATTGGCCCTATTCGCATCCTGGTCCCCAGGACGCCTGGGCTGGCAGTCGTAAACATACCTATACCATTGTTTTCGGATTAGAAAATATGGGTGCAGGCGATAGCTGCACGCTTCAGATCAAATTACTCGATGTAGGTCCCTCTTCGGTGAGACTGGATATCACGGTCAACGGGCAGGTATTTCATTCTTCGCTGCCCGAGGGCGCGGGCGGTGCTATTTATGGTGATCCGTCTAAAGGTAAAAAACAGGAATTGGCAACACGGTTTCCGGCGGGTCTGCTACAAAAAGGAGAGAATACTATTCGGATCACCACGGAACAAGGCAGCTGGCTGGTATATGACTGGATCGGGCTGTCAGCGTCTGCAGGCAACCGGGTCAAGCCCGTCCAGGCTGGTGTAACGCTGACCGATGTCACCTCTCAGCCTTTTATTGCCATAAAAGATGGTCATAATTATCAGTCGGGATTGCTGCACTTTTTAAATACAGGGGCAGCGGCAGCGGTGACCGTCAATGTCAACGGGATGGCTCCGCTGCAATTGAATGTGGAGTCAGGGCTGCAGACGCAGGAAATACTATTGCCGGAAGTGACCAAAGATTCTATGCTGCAGTTGTCGGTACTGCAGGGTAAAAAATCGATAGGCGGGAAAGAGGTGACCCTTAAACCCGTACGTAAGATCACGGTGTATATTCTGCCGCATTCTCATAACGACATCGGGTATACGGAGATCCAGTCGGACGTAGAGAAAAAACAGCTCAACAATTTGCTGAAAGGCATCGACTTTGCCAAAAGGACCAAAAACTATCCCGAAGGCGCGCGTTTTGTCTGGAACCTGGAGGGTGTTTATGCCGCCGACCTTTTCCTGCAACGGATGGGCGAGCAGCAAAAACAGGACCTTTATGCCGCGGTGAAGGATGGGGGAGTGGCGTTCAATGGGATGTATCTGAATACTCTGACCGGTCTTTGCCGGCCGGAAGAATTACTCCGGCTGTTCGGCAGGGCAACCCAGCTAGGGCAGCAATTCAATGTCAAGGTAGATGCGGCGATGATCAGTGACGTGCCTGGGTACACCTGGGGTACGATAACGGCGATGGCGCAGGCTGGTATCAAATATTTCTCTGCGGCCCCCAATTATTTCGATCGCATCGGGGACATCCTGGTACAATGGGAAGACAAGCCTTTTTACTGGGTTGCTCCTTCGGGGAAGGAAAAATTGCTGGTCTGGATACCTTACCGGGGATATGCGTTGTCGCACGGCTTGCCGGGTCTATCCGAAAGTTTTGCTGCTGAGTACATGAACCAACTGACGAAGATCAATTATCCCTATGACATTACCTATGTAAGGTGGAGTGGACATGGCGACAATGCCGAGCCGGAAATATCGATCAGTGATTTTGTCAAAGACTTCAATACCAGGTATGCCTGGCCAAAGTTCATCATTTCGTCTACGAGTACGGCATTCAGCGCTTTTGAAAGACGGTACGGCAGCCAATTACCTTCGGTGAAGGGCGACTGGACGGGATATTGGGAAGATGGGGCTGCTTCTTCGGCGTTGGAGACAGCGTTGAACAGGGCCAGCTCCTCCCGGCTGAGTCAGGCCGAGGTGTTGTATTCGATATGTCAGCCAGGGCGTTTTCCCGTGGATAGTTTCCGCAAAGCCTGGCAGCAGGTGATCCTTTATTCCGAGCATACCTGGGGGGCCGATTGCAGTGTAACGCGGCCGCTGAGTCAGAAG
>Ga0105237_10001661_pt1 | contig 28883 bp, 29 predicted proteins | sample KBSC24metaG_FD_81520 | JGI IMG/M metagenome (GOLD analysis project Ga0105237, IMG submission 81520) | Corn rhizosphere microbial communities from Kellogg Biological Station, Michigan, USA - KBS C2-4 metaG | ecosystem: Host-associated > Plants > Roots > Rhizosphere > Soil | place: Michigan, USA... | reverse complement strand
GCGCTCGCGATGCTGATGCGCATCGGGCTGCTGCTCTCGCTTGCCTGGATGATGCGGCTCACGAACCCGCTGTTCACGCTGATCGGGTTCGAGATCACCGGACGTACGTTGATCCTGGTCGGCGGCGGCCTGTTCCTGCTCGCCAAGTCGGTGATGGAAATCCACAACTCGCTCGAAGGCGAGGATCACGACGACGATCTCCACTCAGCGCCTCGCACGCGCGCGATGACCGGCCGGGCGCCTCACGGCAGCGCTCAGGCGCGCGCCAGGCCGTGCGCGCTGCGCGCGCGCGAACGCAGCGCCACCCGCCGGCGGATGGCGCTCGGCGCTGGCCAGATCGCGATCAGCCCGCCGCCGAAGACGATCACGCCGCCTATCCAGATCCACATGACCAGCGGCGAGACGATGAAGTGGAACTGGGCGGGCGGGGGGTTCTTCAGATAGGCGCGCGCCAAGAAGCCGAGGGCCACGACGGCCTCGTCGGCGGGCAGCGTGCGGTTGCCGACCGTGACGATGCGCGCAAGCGCAGGCGCGGAGATGTCCGGCGCGATCGCCGTCCACACGTCGCGCGTGAGTCCGCCGCTCATGCTGATGTGGCTCACGGCCTGGCCGCCGATCAGATGGCCGACGGTGCCCTGCGCGGGTTCGCCGGAGTCGTAGAAGCCCTCGCTGGGATGCAGCGTGGCCACGTGGCGACCGTGCTTGCTGACGTCGATCACCGCGCCGAGGCTGAGCGTCGAGCCTGTGTGGGCAGCGTCGTTCTTGGGCGTGACCGTTGCGGTGGCGCGCTTGTAGCGCAGCGTGTACGCGCCGACGCGCGCCGAGGAGCCCGGCGTCAGGCGCTGCTCGACGGCGTGCTGGAAGGACGAGGACGCGGCCACGCCGACGAACAGCACCGCGATGCCGATATGCACGACGTAGCCGCCGTAGCGCCGCCGGTTGCGCTGCACGAGCGCCAGCAGCGCGGTCGGCGCGGGCTCGCCGGCGATCGCGCGGCGCGCGCGTGCGCCGCGGAAGAACTCCTGCCCGACGGCTCCGAGCACGAACGCCGCACAGCAGAACATGGCGATGGCAAACGGCTTGTGCGCCACGCCCGCACCCAGCAGCGCGACGAGCACGCTCAGCGCGCTGAGCAGCGGCACGACGAAGTTGCGCCTGGCGTTGGCCAGCGTCGCGCGCCGCCAGGCGATCACCGGCCCGATGCCGCTCAGCAGCACGAGCAGCAGCGCCAGGGGCACCGTGTAGCGGTCAAACCACGGCGGGCCGACCGAGGCTTCGTTGCCGGTCAGCGCCTCGGAGATCAGCGGGAAGTACGTGCCCCAGAAGATCACGAAGCAGAGCGCCACGAGCACGATGTTGTTGGCCAGGAAGGCCGATTCGCGCGAGAGCAGCGAATCCAGGCGGTGTTCGGAGCGAAGCATCTCGCGCCTGGAGACGACGAGATAGATCGAGCCGGCGATCAGCACGCCGATGAGCGCCACGAACGGCACTCCCAACGTGGCGCCGCCGAAGGCATGGATCGAGTTGAGCACGCCGCTGCGCACGAGAAACGTGCCCATGATCGCCAGCGTGCCCGTGGCGAGCACGAGCGACACGTTCCACACCTTCAGCATTCCGCGCTTCTCCTGGATCATCAGCGAGTGCAGGAACGCGGTGCCCGTCAGCCATGGCATCAACGAGGCGTTCTCGACGGCGTCCCAGCCCCAGTAGCCGCCCCAGCCAAGCTCCGAGTAGGACCAGCGGGCGCCGAGCAGAATGCCGACGCCGAGAAACAGCCAGGCGGCGAAGGCAAAGCGCCGCGTGGCGCGAATCCAGTCGGCGTCGACGCGGCGCGCCAGGAGCGCCCCCATCGCGAAGGCCAGCGGGATCGTGCACAGCGTGTAGCCGGAGTACAGCATCGGCGGGTGGATCATCATCGTCGGGAAGCGCAGCAGCGGGTCCAGGCCGACGCCTTCGGCCGGTGTCGGGCTGGTCGTCGCAAACGGCGTCGCGTAGAAGATCATCAGCGCGACGAAGAAGCCGCCGAAGCCGAGCAGGATCGCCTGCGCATAGGCGGCCACGTCGCGCATGCGCTTGCGCACCAGAAACAGCGCCAGGCTCGACCACAGCGACAGCAGCCATGCCCACAGCAGCAGCGAGCCTTCCTGCGAGGACCAAACGGCGGCCGCGCGATAGAAGGTCGGCGTCGTGCGGCTGGACGTGTCGGCGACTGTGTTGAAGGCGAAGTCGTCGCGCAGGAAGGCGAGCTCGAGGATGACGAACGCCGCCGTGAGCACGATCGCCAGCGCGTAGACCGCGCGACGCCCCGACTCCGCGTACTCCATGCGCCCGCTGCGCACGCCGTAAAGCGACGCGCCGATGCCGTAAACGCACACGACGAGCGCAAGCAGCAGGCAGATGCGCCCGAGCTCAGCCACTCAGTAGTTCTGCTTCTCGCCCGCCGGAGCGGTCTTGTACTTCGACGGGCACTTCGTGATCAGCGAGTCGCGTTCGCCCACGTAGCGCCCGCCCTGCTTGTCGACGGTGACGATCACCTCGCGGCCTTCGCGGAACGGATCGGGCACGGTGCCCGTGTAGGCGACGGGGATCTTCGTCGAGCCGGCGCGATCGGCCACGCTGAAGTCCAGCGTGTTGCCGACGTGACGCACCGAGCCGTGCACGACGGTGCCGGTCAGCTGATAGCTGCGGCCGGGCTGCGCCTGACGGACGAGCTGGCTCGGGCTGAGCGCAGGGCTGGCGGCGCTGAAGCTCGTGTAGATCAGCGCGGAGGCCAGCACGACTGCCGCGCTCAACGCCACCACCAAGCGCACGGTTCGCTTACGCGCGGGGTTCATCGAGGCCATTATCTCAGACCCCCAACTGCGCCGTGCCGCCGCGGCGCGCCGTCGACGATCGTCCGGTGCGCGTCCCGTCGGCGAGGAAATCCGGCTTGCAAAGCGAAACCTTTGCTCATGGGCAGAGTCTTTGCATATAGAGATATGCGAGCGAGTCTCCCCCACACCCTGCGCGAGCGTCGGCGCTCGCGCGCCGACCAGCACAGGCGCAGCTCGATTCGCCCGGCTGCCAGCGCACCGGCGCGGGTCGCCGACCTGGCCGTGGCGCGCGTGCGCAGCGCCGGCGGCCCACTCGACGAGGCGTCCTATGCCTGCTCGTGCGGCTTCGTCTTTCGCGCGCCGGTCTCCACGACGGTCGACTGTCCGCACTGTCACTCCCAGCAGGCCTGGTAGCGCGCTCTCGCCCGGCGCTCGTGGCTCGGGCATGGCCAGGGGTCGCGCTGGCGGCCGGGCCGGGCTGGCGGCCGGCCCGGTCGTGCGCGTTTTCGGGAAGGAGAACCCGACGGCGAAGATCCGGACGCGACTAGCGCGAAGGTCCGGACGCGACTAGCCGTCCGGCCCGCCCGGCGGACCCTTCAAGGCGCGTCCCCGCCGAGCCCTCGGGGCCAGTCGCTGGTCGCGACGACGATGTTTCGCTACTGTCGCCCGCGGAGGGAGGGCAATTCACGTCGATCCATACATAGTCCTGGGGAGCGCTGTCATCGGTTTTCTCGTCGGCATGACCGGCGCGGGCGGCGGTGCGCTGATGACGCCGATGTTGATCCTGCTGTTCGGCGTGCAGCCGTCGTCGGCGATCTCCAGCGACCTCGTGGCCGCGGTGATGATGCGCCCGATCGGCGCCGCGGTGCACCTGCGCCAGAAAACGGTCAACCTGCGACTCGTCGGCTGGATGGTGCTCGGCTCCGTGCCGATGGCGTTCTTCGGCTCCTATCTGCTGTCGCTGATGGGCCACGCGAAAACGGCTCAGAAAAACATCGAGCTCGCGCTCGGCATCGCGCTGCTCGTCGGAGCAAGCGCAATGGTGCTCCGCTACATCCTCGACCGTCGCTCGGGCGAGGACCGGATCGGCATCGTGCACGACATCGCGCCACGGCCGCTGCGTACGGTCGCCATCGGCATGATCGGTGGGATCGTCGTCGGCATCACCTCCGTCGGCTCGGGCTCGTTGATGATCATCATGCTGCTGTTTCTCTATCCGATGCTGGGCGCCAACCAGCTCGTCGGCACCGATCTGACCCAAGCCGTGCCGCTGACGCTGGCCGCGGCGCTGGGGGCGCTGGCCTTCGGCCATGTCGAGTTCGGCGTGACGACGTCGCTGATCATCGGCAGCGTGCCGGCGGTGTTCATCGGCTCGATGCTCTCCTCGAGCGCCCCCGACCGCTACGTCCGGCCGGTGATCACGTTCGTGATCGCCGCCTCGGGGCTCAAGTACGTCGGCGTCGGCGCGACCGCGCTCGGCTGGATCCTTTGCGGCGTGCTGCTCGTCGGAGCCGTCGCCTGGGCCGTCGTCAAGCGGCCCTGGCTGAAGCTCGGCGTGCCGAAAGCGCAGGTCGAGCAAGACGAGCCGCCGCAGCTGCTGCGCACCGACGCGCCTGAGGTCGAGCAAATCTGAACGCGCGCCGTTCGATGGCGCTCACTCTGCCGCACCTCCTGCGAGCCTGATCTCCGACGAAGCGCTTGCTACTTGATGTGCATCCCGGAGATCGCCCGGGAGATCACCAGCTGCTGGATCTCGGCGGTGCCCTCGAAGATGTCGTAGATCTTCGCGTCGCGGTGCCAGCGCTCGACGGGGAACTCGCGCGTGTAGCCGTTGCCGCCGAGGATCTGCATGGCGCGCTCGGTCGCCCACACGGCGACCTCGCCGGCCTTGAGCTTGGACATCGAGCCCTCGGCGTTCTCGAACGGAACCTGGTTGCGGCCCATCCACGAGGCGCGCCACACCAGCAGGCGCGCGGCGTCGATCTCCAGCTTCATGCGCGCGAGCGTGAAGGCGATCGCCTGGTTCTCGATGATCTTGCGGCCGAACTGCTCGCGCTCCTTGGCATAGTCCAGCGCGTACTCGTAGGCCGCGCGGGCGATGCCCAGCGCCTGCGCGCCGACCGTCGGGCGCGAGGCCTCGAAGGTCTGCATCGCCGCCTGCGATTGCGCTTTCTTGCCCTCGCGCACTCGCGCCAGGCGCTCGTCTAGCTTCTCCTTGCCGCCCAGCACGTGACCCACCGGGATGCGGCAGTCATCGAGGAACACGTCGGCCGTGTGCGAGGCGCGCAGGCCGTGCTTCGAGACCTTCGAGCCCTGCGAGATGCCCTTGGCTTCTGACATCGGCACGACGAACGCGGCGTGGCCTTTGGAGTGAAGCTCGCGATCGACCGAGGCGATCACCACGTGGACGTCTGAGATGCCGCCGTTGGTCGCCCAGGCCTTCTGGCCGTTGAGCACCCACTCGCCCGCCGCCTCGTCGAACTTGGCCGTCGTGCGCACACCCGAGACGTCTGAGCCGGCGTTGGGCTCCGATGCGCAGAAGGCCGCGACCTTGACGTCGTCGACGGTGCCGAAGCAACGCGGGATCCATTCGCCGATCTGCTCGCCCGAGCCCTGCCCGAAGATCGCGGCGACGGCCAGCGCCGTGCCCATGATCGACATGCCGATGCCGGCGTCGCCCCAGAACAGCTCCTCGTTGACCAGCGGCAGCCCGAGCCCCGATGGATCGGCAAAGAACTGAGCCATGCCTTCAAAGCCGTACAGGCCGATCTTGGCGGCCTCCTGGATGATCGGCCACGGCGTCTGCTCCTTCTCGTCCCACTCGTGCGCGGCCGGGCGCACCACGTCGGCGGCGAAGCCGTGAACCCAGTCGCGGATGTCCTTCTGGTCCTGGCTGAGTTCCAGGGAGAAGGTCACCTCTTGGCCGGCCGAGCCCGAGATGGCCTCGACGGCGGCCTCGGCGGCGTCGGTCGCGGCGGGCGTGGCAACGGCGGCTGCAGCGGATGCTGGCATCGAGAGGGATCTCCTGAGGTAGACGTCGAGAAACGGATCGCCGGGTCGGGGACCCGCGGGGGACATTGATCGAGTTACCCGCCCGGAACGCCCGCCAAACCGGGCGCTAGTGCGATGTAACCCCACGAAGTCAACGCTGCGACGCGCCACTTCGCAACACATGTCTCTTATTCGGCCGCCGTCACAAAGAAACTAATCCCGATCTTGTTTATCTTGTTAGTTTGCTCTAGCATCACGTCTCCGATGCACTTGACCTCTCCGATGAAGAAAGTGGCTATGACGAAAAAAACCCTCGTCGTGCTGGCGTCGATCTGCGCGGCCGCGCTCGCTCTGAGCGCCTGCGGCTCCTCCGGCTCCTCTGGCGGCTCGAGCGGCTCGAGCGGCAGCCTGACACTCGTCGCATACTCGACGCCCCAGCCGGCCTTCGAAGATCTGATCCCGGCGTTCCAGGCCACGCCGCAGGGCAAGAGCGTGAGCTTCAAGCAGTCCTACGGTCCGTCCGGCGAACAGAGCCGCGCGGTGTCCAACGGGCTGCATGCCGACGTCGTCGACTTCTCGCTGGAACCCGACGTCGAACGACTCGTCAAGGCCGGACTGGTCTCCTCGGACTGGAACCAGAACGCCACGCACGGCTTCGTCACCGACTCGGTCGCGGTGATCATCGTGCGCAAGGGCAACCCCAAGCACATCAAAGACTGGTCGGACCTGGTCAAGCCGGGCGTGCAGGTGGTCACGCCCAACCCGTTCACGTCGGGCGGCGCGCGCTGGAACGTCATGGCCGCCTACGGCGCCCAGCTCAAGGAAGGCAAGACGCCGGCGCAGGCCCAGCAATACCTCAAGGCGATGTTCGCAAACGTCGTCAGCCAGGACAGCTCGGCGCGCAACGCGCTGCAGACCTTCGTCTCCGGGCGCGGCGATGCGCTGATCGACTACGAGAACGAGGCGATCACCGACAAGAAGAAGGGCGAGCCGATCGAATACGTGATCCCCAAGAACACGATTCTGATCCAGAACCCGGTCGCGGTCGTCGGCAAATCGGCGACGGCGCAGAAGTTCGTCGACTACCTCGTCTCGCCGCCCGCACAGGCGATCTGGGTGGCGCAGGGCTACCGGCCCGTGATCTCCGGGGTCTCCGGCGCGCACTTCCCGGCGCCCCCCGGCCTGTTCACGATCGACACGCTGGGCGGGTGGAAGAAGGTGACCGACGAATTCTTCGCACCTGAAACCGGCATCGTCACGAAGATCGAGGAATCGCAAGGAGTCTCCACTGCCAAGTAGCAGCGCAACCGTCGCCGTAAAGCGCCCGCGCGCGTCCATCGTTGGCGCGCGCGGCGGCAGCGTGCTCGGCAAGGGGCTGCTGGGGGTCTACCTGTCGGTGCTCGTGCTGCTGCCGGTGGCGGCGCTGCTGGCGAAGTCGGGCACCGGCGGCGCCAGCCAGTTCTGGCGTGAGATCTCCAGCCCGGAGGCCGTCGCGGCGATCAAGCTGACGCTGATCGTCTCGGCGATCGTCGTGGCGATCAACGCGGTGTTCGGGACGATCATCGCGTGGGTGCTCGTGCGCGACGAGTTCCCCGGCAAGAAGATCGTCAACGCGCTGATCGACCTGCCGTTCGCACTGCCGACGATCGTCGCCGGGGTGGTGCTGCTGGCGCTCTACGGCAAGGGCAGTCCGGTGGGCATCAACGTGGCGTTCACGCGCACCGCGATCGCGCTGGCGCTGCTGTTCGTCACGCTGCCGTTCGTCGTGCGCTCCGTTCAGCCGGTGCTGCACGAGCTCGACGTCTCGATGGAGGAAGCCGCCGAGTCGCTCGGCGCCGGACCGCTGACCGTGCTGCGCCGCATCGTGCTGCCGAGCCTGACGCCGGCGATCATCTCCGGCGTCGCGCTCAGCTTCGCCCGCGCCGTCGGCGAGTTCGGCTCGCTGGTGCTGATCACGGGCAACCTGCCGTTCAAGACGGAGGTCGGCTCGGTCTATGTGTTCGGGCAGATCCAAAACGAAAACCTGCCCGCCGCGGCGGCCGTCTCGGTCGTGCTGCTGGCCGCCGCGCTCGTCGTGCTCGCGGCGCTCACCCTGCTCTCGCGCAGGCGGTCCAAGCATGTCCTCTAGCGCCTCCGGATCGCTCGCCCTCTCCCCCGCTCCCGCCGGGCGCGCCGCGCCAGGGCGCGACGGCCAGCGCGCAGATCGGGCGCTCCGCGCGCGCAAGTACGGCGTGCGCACGGTCGCGCTGGGCTACCTCGCGCTGCTGCTGCTCGCGCCCGTGGCGATGATCTTCTACCGCACGTTCGAACACGGGCTGACGCCCGTGTTCGACGCGATCGGCGAACCGAACGCGCAGCACGCCTTCTGGCTGTCGCTTGAGATCGTCGCGATCTCCGTGCCCCTGAACACGATCTTCGGCATCGGCATGGCGCTGCTGCTCGAGCGCGGGCGCTTCAAGGGCAAGGCGCTGTTGGGGCTGCTGATCGACCTGCCGTTCGCCATCTCACCGGTCGTGATCGGCCTGGCGCTCGTGCTCGCCTACGGCAAAACCGGGTGGCTCGGCGACTGGCTGGCCGAAAACGGCATCCAGGTGATCTTCTCGGTCCCCGGCATGGTGATCGCCACGGCGATCGTCTCGCTGCCGTTCGTGGCGCGCGAGACGATTCCCGTGCTGCGCGAGCTCGGCACCGACGCCGAGCAGGCCGCGTCGACGCTCGGCGCGAGCGGCTGGCAGACCTTCTGGCGAATCACGCTTCCGGGCATCAGGTGGGGCGTCGTCTACGGCGTCGTGCTGACGACGGCGCGCGCCCTCGGCGAGTTCGGCGCGGTGAGCATCGTCTCGGGGCGCATCGAGGGCGAGACGCAGACGCTGCCGCTGTTCGTGCAGGCGCGCTTCGAGAACTTCGACGTCACCGGCGCCTACACAGCTGCGGTCGTGCTCGCGCTGCTCGCGTTCGCCACGCTCGTGCTGATGAACCTGCTCACACGGCGCACACGCGCGGATACGGCTGCCTGATGGCGATCGAAGCCCGCAACGTGAGCAAGCGCTTCGGCTCGTTCACCGCGCTCGACGACGTGTCCGTAACCGTCGGCGACGGCGCGCTGATGGCGCTGCTCGGCCCAAGCGGCAGCGGCAAGTCGACACTGCTGCGGATCATCGCCGGGCTGGAGTCGCCCGACGAGGGCGAGGTGGTGATCGGCGGCGAGTCGGTGACCGACACGCCGGCGCGCAGCCGCGGCGTGGGCTTCGTCTTTCAGCACTACGCGCCGTTCAAGCACATGACCGTTCACAACAACGTCGCCTTCGGGCTGAGCGTGCGCAGGCGGCCGAAGGCCGAGATCGAGGCTCGCGTCAGGGAGCTGCTTGGTCTGGTGCGCCTCGACGGCCTCGCCGAGCGCTATCCGTCACAGCTTTCGGGCGGACAGCTTCAGCGCATGGCGCTCGCGCGCGCCCTAGCCGTCCAGCCGAAAGTGCTGCTGCTCGACGAGCCGTTCGGCGCGCTGGACGCCCAGGTCCGCGGCGAGCTGCGCGAGTGGCTGCGCCGGCTGCACGACGAGATCCACGTGACGACCATCTTCGTCACGCACGACCAGGAGGAGGCGATGGAGGTCGCCGAGCAGATCGTCGTGATGAACGCCGGCAGGATCGAGCAGACGGGAACGCCGCGCGAGCTCTACGAGTCGCCGGCCAACGAGTTCGTCATGTCCTTCATCGGCCCCGTCAACCGCATCGGCGACGCCTACCTGCGCCCGCACGACGTAGAGATCCTCGCGCACGACGACGGCGCGGCCACCGAGGCGATGATCAAGCGCGTCGTGCACCTCGGCTTCGAGGTACGCGTCGAGCTGACGCTGCCCGACGGCCGCGACATCTCAGCCCAGGTCACCCGCGCAACCGCCCACGAGCTCGAACTGCACGAGGGCCAGATCCTGCCCGTCCGCCTCCCCCAGCCCCGCGTCTTCGCCGCCTGAGCTCGCCGGAGGGCGAGATCGCCCGCGCCTTCTAGCGGTGCGAGGGGCAAGCCGGCACCGACGGCGAAGCCGTTGGTGAGGACGCAGCGAGCGTGGCGTGCCGATCGTCGATCGAGGGGATCGGCGATCGGCCAGCACGTGAGCGAGCGAGGACGCCGCCTCGCGCCGACCGGTCGAAGATCGGCCAGCGCCGCTAGCGCGTTTCCCAGGCCTCTTCGTGCTTTGTCAGCGCGACGACGTCTCTGGGCAGCTTGCCCTTGGACACATCGGCGACGGTCACGTTCTCCAGCACTTTTCTGAGGTTGGCGCGCAGCGCGATCCATACCTGCTGCAGCGCCTCGGACGACCCCACGTACTCGATCTCCTCGGGGCGCTGGCCGCGCACCCCCACGAGCGGACCCTCGACGGCGCGGATGATCTGCGCGAGGCTCACCTCGCCGGCCGGCTTGGCCAGCCAGTAGCCGCCTTCGGGGCCTCGCTGGCTGCGCACGATGCCCGTCGAGCGCAGTTGCGTGAGGATGTTCTCCAGAAAGGAGACGGGGATGCCTTGGGCCTGCGCGATGTCGTCGACCTTGCGCGGGGACTCCTGCGCGCTGTCGGCGAGCTCGATGACAGCGCGCACGGCGTAATCGGCCTTCGCTGTTACGTGCATGCGGTGATTCTCCTGGAAACGGCGGCGGACGGCTTCACGGCCGCCGCGCACCGCCCCGGCATGTCGGTCGGGCGCGACCGGCCCCGACGGTTCAGGCGCGACGGGCGCGCACGGCCAAGTGCAGCCTGCTCACCCGACGCAACCGGCGTCTAGCATCCGCCCATGAGTCCGCGCTGGAACTGGGATTTCGAAGATGGCGAGCGGACCGCACGCAGATCACCGCCGACCGCACCACCTCTGCCCGCTCACACCGGCGACGAACCCGACGAGGGCAACGTTGGCGACGGCGAGCGCGAGGGAGGCCCATCTGGCCTCGCCGCGCGCATTCGCCGGCGCAGGCTCGGCGCGGCGCTGGCGTTCGTGCTGCTGGTCGTCGTGCTGGTCGTCGTGCTGGCGGGCTCGCACGAACGCGGCGCCGTGTCGTCGGCCGGCACGAGCGGGCACGCGACACATGCGGCTTCGCTGCGAGCCGTTCCGCCGGCGGACGCGCTGGAACGGGGCGAAAAGGCGGTGGACTCTGTGCTCTCCTATGCGCCTTTCGTGCGCGCGGGAGGGACTCAGGGGCGCGACGTGGCGCTGACCTTCGACGACGGCCCCGGCCCGTATACGCCGGGCGTGCTGAGCGTGCTCGAGCGCGAACACGCTCCGGCTACTTTCTTCGTGATCGGCGTGGAGCTGCGCTACTTCGGCGCGTCCACCGTGCGCGAGATCCACGACGGCTTCGTCGTCGGCGACCACACCGAGACGCATCCGATGCTCGCGCACCTCTCCACGCACGACCAGCGCGAAGAGCTGTTCGAACAGGCGGCGCGCATCGAACTGCTCGGCGCGCATCGCCCGCGCCTGTTCCGCCCGCCCTATGGCTCGTTCAACGCCACCACGTTTCGCCTGCTGCACCAGCTGCGCATGCTGATGGTGCTGTGGTCGGTCGACACCGACGACTACGAGCGCCCGGGCGTGGAAGTGATCGTGCGGCGCGCGCTCGAAGGCGCCAAGCCGGGCGCGATCATCCTGATGCACGACGGCGGCGGCGACCGCTCGCAGACGATCGCCGCGCTGCCGGCGGTGATCCGCCAGATCCGCGCCCGCGGGCTGCACCTGGTGACGGTGCCTCAACTGCTCGCCGACGACCCTCCGCCTGCCGGCCAGCCGCTGCCGCAGAACCTCAGCGGCGACTGAGCGGCGCCCCGGCCGACCGATCGCGAGCGCTCAGCCGTCCGCGCATGTCTGACACGCGCCGTGCAGGACTATCTCGTGCTCTGACACGCGCATGGTGAGTCGCTCCGCGACACGGCGGATCGTGCGCTCGAGCTCGTCGTCGGTGAACGGCTGCAGGCGCCCGCAGCTGTCGCAGACGAGGTGGTGATGGTGACCTGGACCGTGCCTGACGGGCTCGTAGCGGACCATGCCCTGGCCGATCTCCACGCGTTGCACCAACCCGATCTCCTCGAGCTCGTCCATCACGCGGTAGACGCTCGCACGCGAAACCTCGCGCCGGCGCGAGGTCAGCGCCTGCTCGATCTCGACCGCCGACAGCGCACATGACTGCTCGTCGAGCAGTTCGAGGATCGCCCGGCGCGCGCCCCCGCGACGGTAGCCGGCGTCGCTGAGCGCGCGTTCGGCGCCCGCCGCCCACGTCAATGCCGGTGCCTGCGCGGTCATGCTGAAAGTGTAGGCGCGACGAGCGCCTATGCTCCTGCGTTGACGCCAGGCGAGCGAGCGGCCGCCGACGCGAGAGACCGCCGGGGAGGCACATGGACATCGACACCCTGCACACGCGGCGCGCGGCCAGCCGTCGTGCGCTGCGTCGCCGCCGGCGGCGCGTGGCCGGGGCGCTGGCGGCGATCGCGGCGATCGTCGCGGCGATCGCGGTCGTGCTGAGCGGCTCCGGCGGAGCGAGCCACGCGAAGGCCAAGCGCGCCCGGGCGGGCCATGGCGGCGCACGCGCAGGCGCTCGGCGCGGCGGCGGCGTGCGCACGGGGCGCCCCGGCGAGCAGCCGGCGCCGATCCTGATGTACCACGTGATCGCGCCGGCGCCGGCCGGCGCTCCGTTTCCCGGGCTGTACGTCACGCCTGCGCAGTTCGCCGCACAGATGCGCGCGCTCGAGCGCGCCGGGTGGACCGCCGTGACCCTCGACGAGCTCGCCGCGTACTGGCGCGAAGGCGTCTCGCTGCCGGCCGGCAAACCGATCGTCGTCAGCTTCGACAACGGCTACCACTCGCAGTTCGCCCAGGCGCTGCCGATCCTGCGGCGTCTGGGCTGGGTCGGCGACGAGAACATCCAGCTGACCGGCCTGCCGCCATCGCAGGGCGGCCTCTCCGAACGCGAAGTGCGGGCGCTGCTGGCCGCCGGCTGGGAGCTCGACACGCAGGGCGCCAGCCACGCCGACCTGATCACGCTCGACGCCGCCGAGCTGCGCGAACAGGTGGCGCGCACGCGGACGATCCTGCAGCGCCGCTACCACGTGCCGGTCAACTGGTTCTGCTACCCCTCCGGCCACTATGACGCGACCGTCGTCGCGGCCGTGCGCGCAGCGGGCTATGACGGCTCGACGACCGTCGTGCCCGGCTGGGCGCATCGCGGCGACGACCCCTACCGCCTGCGCCGCCTGCGCGTGCTCGGCGGAACCTCGCCGTCGGCGCTGCTGTCGCTGATCGCAGCGGTGCGCGACGATCCGCCCGCGCCCGCTTCCTACGGCGGCGCCTGAGCGGCGCGCAGCGCGCGCATCAGCCAGGCCGGCTCAAAGCAGCGCCAGTTGGCGATTCGCCTCGGCCGATCCACCAGTCGCCCGCGCGCCCTCCAGCTCCAGCAGCGCCCGCTTGCGCTGCAGGCCGCCGCCGTAGCCGGTGAGCGAGCCGTCGGAGCCGATCACGCGATGGCACGGCACGAGGATCGGCGTCGGCGTGCGGCCGACCGCGGCCCCGACGACGCGGGCGCGGCGATATGGCTCCAGCCCGGCCGGATACAACGAATCGTCGATTCGCGCCGCCAGCTCGCCATAGGTGGTCGTCGTGCCGTAGGGGATCTCCAGCAGCATCCTCCAGACGACCTCCTGCAGCGGATCGCCGCGAAGGTCGAGCTTCAGCTCGAAGCTTTGGCGTTCGCCCGCGAAATAAGCGGCGAGCTGATCCGTGACGTTGGGCATCCGCCGCTGCGCGGCCCGTGCCAGCCGCGGCGAGCGCCCGGGGAAATGCACGTTGCTGACGCCGCCTGGGCCCGCCACCACCGTCAGCGCGCCGACGGGGCTCTCGTACGTCGTCCAGCTGATCTGCTGCAACTCGTTCATCGCCACTGGCCCTCCGTCGATCGCCGGCATCAATGGTAAGACGCCGGGCGGTCTGGATTCGTGAGATTCAGAGCGCAGACATACGCAACGGCCGCGGCGCGGCTCGCTCGAGAGCGGCGAACGGGTCTCGAACCCGCGACCTCGAGCTTGGGAAGCTCGCGCTCTACCAACTGAGCTATCGCCGCGCTGCAGCAGATAGTACGCGACCGCCTCTACCCTTCAGACGGTGAGACGCCGCCTGCTTCCGATCCTCGCGACGCTGGCCGGGGCCGGCGTCATCGGCCTGCTCGTCTACGGCGTCACGGCGCGTTCGGCCAGCCGCACGCTCGACGAGCGCGTGGCTCGCCTCGAACATCCGCGCGCGCCCGATGCTGCGCGCTCGCTGCCGATCCTCGGAGGACACGGCCAGAGCTCGCTCGCCGCCTATCGCGGCAAGGTCGTCGTGCTCAACTTCTGGGCTTCTTGGTGTGAACCGTGCCAGGTCGAGGCGCCGCTGCTGCAGCGCTTCCAGCCGCTGCTCGAGCGCCACGATGCGACTGTCTTGGGCGTGACCTACCTGGACGCAACGCCCGACTCGCTGAGCTTCGTGCGTGAGCACCACCTCAGCTATCGCAGCCTGCGCGACAACAGCGGAAAGTTCGCGCACGCCTACGGAACCGACCAGCTGCCGGAGAGCTTCGTGCTCGACCGCGAGGGCGACATCGTCGCGGTCTCCAGGGGCGAGATCGAGGAGCCGTTCATGAAGAACGCGCTGGCGATCGCGGAAAGGTCATGAAGACCGTCCGCGCCCCAAGCCGCATCGGCCTGTTGGCGGCCGTGTTGCTGGCGGCCGCGCTGGCGGCCGCTCAGGTCCACGCAGCCACGCCGCGCGCCTCGCTGCCGGCGATCGAGCGCCAGGTGATGTGCGTGACGTGCAAGATCCCGCTGAACGTCGCGCAGTCGCCGCAGGCCGACCGCGAGCGTGCGTTCATTCAGGGGCTGATCGACCGCGGCGAGGACGAAGCGGCGATCAAGCACGCGCTGGTCGGCCAGTACGGCCCGACGGTGCTGGCGCTGCCCGGCGACAGCGGCTTCGACGCCACCGCCTACCTCGTGCCGCTCGCCGCATTCCTCGCGCTGGTGACCGCGCTTATCGTGCTGCTGCCGCGCTGGCGCCGGCGCGCCCGCGCGCAGGCGGCCGACGCGGCGCCGGCGCCATCGCTGAGCGCCGCCGACTCCCAGCGCCTGCAGGCCGACCTCGAGCGCTTCGACTAGACCCGCGCTCGGCCGATCCCCGCTCGGCCGGCTGCCCTACATCTGCTCTGGCGCGCTCACGCCGAGCAGGTCGAGGCAGCGTGCGATCGTGCGCCGGCTCGCCAGGCACAGCGCGATCCGCTGGGACTCGACGGCCTCGGGCTCGGCGCCGACGACGCGGCAGTCGCGGTAGAAGGCGGTGAACCCCTGCGCGAGCTCCAGCGCGTATGCGGCGATGCGATGCGGCGCGCGGCGCGCGGTCGCCGACGCCAGCTCGACGGGAAAGTCCAGCAGCTGCTCGATCAGCGCGCGCTCGGACGGGTGCAGCGCCTCCTGCACGCCGCCGGCCGCGGTCTCGCCGGCGGCGCGCACGCGGCTGTCGCCGGCCTTGGCGAGCACGGAGGCGATGCGCGCGTGCGCGTACTGAACGTAGTAGACGGGGTTCTCCGCGGACTGGCTGCGCGCGAGGTCGAGGTCGAGGTCGACGGTCGTGTCGTGCGAGCGCGCCAGCAGGTACCAGCGTGCGGCGTCGACGCCGATCTCGGCGACCAGCTCGTCGAGCGTGACGAACTCGCCGGCGCGCTTTGACATCTGCGCGCGCTCGCCCGAGCGCACGAGGTGCACGAGCTGCATGATCAGCAGCTCGAGCTCGTCCGGGTCGCCGCCGAGCGCCTGGTAGGCGGCCTTCAGCCGCAGCACGTAGCCGTGGTGGTCGGCGCCCCATACATCGATCAGGCGATCGAAGCCGCGCTCGCGCTTGTCCTCGTGGTAAGCGACGTCCGAGGCCAGATAGGTGAACTCGCCGTTGGAGCGCACGAGCACGCGGTCCTTGTCGTCGCCGAATGTCGTGCTGCGCAGCCACAGCGCGCCATCGGAGGTGTAGGTGTGCCCGAGCTCGTCCAGGCGCGCCAGCGCGCGATCGACGAGGCTCGGCTCGCCTTCGTGCAGCGCGCTCTCATATGCCCAGTAGTCAAAGCCGCCGACGCCGAACGCCGCCAGCGACGCCTGGATCTCCTCGATCATCAGCGCCACGGCCGCGCGACCGACGTCGTCGGCGTCGCCGGACGCCGCGCCGGGGATGCGCGTTGCCAGCTCGGCGACGTAGTCGCCCTGATAGCCGTTCTCGGGCGCCTGCTCGCCGCGCGCGAGCGCCTGGATGGACTCGCCGAACGTGCGCACCTGAGAGCCGGCGTCGTTGACGTAGAACTCGCGTTCGACGCGCGCGCCACGCAGCTGCAGCATGCGCGCCAAAGCGTCGCCGTAGGCGGCGTTGCGCGCGTGGCCGACGTGCATCGGGCCGGTCGGATTGGCCGAGACGAATTCCACCATCACCCGCTCTGACGGCTCAGCGCCGCCCGCGCCATAGGCGTCGCCGGCCGCCAGCACGGCGCCGAGCGCGCTGCGCAGCCACTCGTCGGCGACGAACAGGTTGACGAAGCCCGGGCCCGCGACCTCGAAGCGCTGCAGGCTGGCGCCGAGCTCGTCGCCGAGCTGGGCGCCGAGGCGCTCGGCGACGTCGCGCGGCGACATGCCCAGGCGCGGGGCCAGCAGCAGCGCGGCGTTGGTCGAGTAGTCGCCGAAGTCCGCACGGGGCGGGCGCTCCAGCGTGACGCCGCCGCGCCCGGCCGGCGGAGGAGCGTCATCGACACCGGCCGCCCGCAGCAGCGCGACGGCGGCGCGCAGCACGGCCTCGCGCAGGGCGCCGACCGACGGCTGCTGGCCTGAAACCACGGGCGCTGGGGGCGGTGGCTGGTCGCTGGAGGAAGGCTCGTTCATCGGTTCCCGCTCGGCGGTTGCGATACTAGCTGCGTGACCGACGAAGACTCAGGCGCCGAGCGCCATATCAACATCCACCTGTCTCCCGAGATCATGGGGGGCGTTTACGCGAACTTTGCGAACGTCAGCCACTCCGACTACGAGTTCACCGTCACGTTCGCGCGCGTCGACCACGAGGTCGAGGCCGAGGAGGTTCCGGGCGTGGTCGTCTCGCGTGTCAACCTGTCGCCGCGCTTCATGCGCGAGCTGATCGACGCGATGGAGGACAACTACTCCAAGTGGCGCACCCGCGAGGGGATCAAGAACCTGCCCGAGTACGGCGGCACGGAGGCCGGGCCTGACGAGGAGTAGGACCGCACGACTGTCAGCGGCGACACGATGAAGGTCGCGGTCATCTCCGACATCCACGCAAACCGGCAGGCCTTCGAGGCCACGCTGGAGGCGGTCGCCGCGAGCGACGCGGCCGAGCTGTGGTGCCTGGGCGATCTCGTCGGCTACGGCGCCGATCCCGACGCGTGCGTCGAGCTCGCACGCGAGCACGCGGCGGTCTGCCTGGCCGGCAACCACGACCTGGCCGTGACCGGCGAGATCGCGCTGGACGAGTTCTCGCGCGGGGCCAGCCTGGCGGCGCAGTGGACTCGCGAGGTGATCGAGGCCGAGAACCTAGAGTTCCTCGCGGGCCTGCGCCCACAGGGCGAGGAGGGACCCGTCGGCCTCTACCACGCCAGCCCGCGCGACCCCGTGTGGGAGTACGTGCTCTCGACGCTGCTGGCCGAGCTGTGCCTGGACAAGCAGACGCACAGGGTGTGCCTCGTCGGCCATTCGCACGTGGCGCTGTCGTTCGTGCGCCAGGAGGGTGAGCTGGCGACCGGCGAGCCCCGGCGCGAGGGCGCCGCGCTGGACATCGCGCAGGGCGAATGGCTGCTGAATCCCGGCAGCGTCGGGCAGCCGCGCGACGGCGACCCGCGAGCCTCCTGGCTGCTGCTGGACCTCGACGGGCTGACGGCCTCGTTCATGCGCACCGACTACGACATAACCGGCGCCGCCGCGGCGATCCGCGCGGCGCGCCTGCCGGACTCGCTGGCCGAGCGCCTGGAGTACGGTCAATGAGCATGAATCGCGCGTCCTCGTCGACCGAGCGGAGATCGTCCAGCGCGCGCATCGCGCGCGCGCCGCTGCTGCGCATCTCGCTGTCGGCGACGCTCGGTGTGCTCGCCGCGCTGCTCGTCGCCTGCTCGGGCTCGGGCAAGGGCCTGATCCCGACCGGCGACGCGGGGCCACTGCAGGGCGACTTCGAAGCGGTGGCGCAGGCGGCGGAGAACGGCGACGGCGATTGCGGTTCGACCGAAAGCGCCCTGTTGAAGACCGAACAGGACTTCGCCGCGCTGCCGTCGAGCCTCGACACGGGCCTGCACAACACGCTGCGCCAGGGCATCGAGAACCTGCGCAAACGCGCGCTGGCGCTGTGCACGCAGCCCTTGCCGCAGGCGACGCAGGCGACGACCGCGCCGCAGACGACGAGCAGCACGAGCGCGACGACCCCGCCGAGCGAAACGCAGACGACGAGCACGGCGACGACGCCCACGCCGCCGGCGCCGTCGGGCCCCGGCGGCGGCACAGCGGCGCCCGGCGAAGAAGGCGAAGAAGAAGGCCCCGGCATCGGAAAGGGCGAAGGCGGGGGCAAGGGCCACAAGGGCCCGGGCGGGACGGACTCGGGCGCCGGCGATCAGGAACCCGCGAAATGAGCGCGGCGGAGATCGGCGGGCGCTACCGCCTGGAGGGGCGCCTGGGCTACGGCGGGATGTCGACGGTGCACCTCGCCCTGGACCTGCGCCTGGAGCGCCAGGTCGCCGTCAAGCTGCTGGCCGAGCACCTGGCGGAGGACCCGACGTTCATCTCGCGCTTTCAGCGCGAGGCGCAGGCCGCCGCCCGCCTGGTGCACCCGAACATCGTGCAGGTGTTCGACTCCGGCCAGGACGAGAGCACGGGCCAGTACTACATCGTGATGGAGTACATCGAGGGCCAATCCTGCGCGGAGATCCTGCGCGACGACGGCTGGCTGGAGGTCGACGAGGCGATCTCGATCATCGACCAGGCGTGCGAGGGCTTGCACTACGCGCATCGTCACGGCGTGGTGCACCGCGACGTCAAGCCGGGCAACCTGCTGCGCGCGCGCGAAGGCGAGGTCAAGCTCGCGGACTTCGGCATCGCGAAGGCGACCGAGCAGTCGAGCATCACGCAGGTCGGGTCGGTGCTCGGCACGGCCGCCTACCTCGCGCCCGAGCAGGCCCGCGGCGAAGAGGCCGGCCCGCGCGCCGACCTATACGCGCTGGGCGTGGTCACCTATCAGCTGATCTCCGGCCGCCTGCCCTACGAGGCGAGCTCGCTGACAGAGCTCGCGCTCAAGCAGCAGCAGGAGGCGCCGCCGATGCTCGACACGCTGGTCGCGGCAGTCGGGCCCGAGCTCGCCGAGGCGGTCGCCATCTCGCTGGCGCTGGACCCCCGCGAGCGCTACCAGACCGCGCGCGAGATGGGCCGAGCGCTGGGCGACGGCGCCAATGGCATCGCCCCAGGCGAGCGCGCCGCCAGCGCTCGTCAGACGCCGCCCACGCAGGCCACCAGCGTGCTCAGCGCCGGCGACCGCACGGGCGGGCGAGGTACGCAGCGCACGGTCGCGGCGAGCGCCGTGACGCCGCGCCGCCCCCGCCAGGGGCCGCCGCGACGCCAGCCGGCGGCGGTGCAGGCGCACGCTCCGGCGCCGCGGCGCGCACGACGCAGGCGCAGCCGAGCGCTCGTCGCGCTGCTGGCGCTGCTGGCGGTCGTCGTGGTGGTCGTCGCGGTCGTCGTGGCCACGGCCCCGGCGCCGACGAAGGTGGTGCTGCGCAACGTCGTCTACTCCGACGTGCAGCAGGCGGCGTCCGCACTGAAGCAGCTGGTCTCCGAAAACACCAAATAGCGCCCGCGCGCGCGGCGCTCGGGCGCCGATAACCGACTGCGCCATGCTAGGAGCAGACGATGCTCGCATCCTTTCTCAACGTCGACCATCTCGTGCAGGTCGCCGGCTACCCTTTGTTGTTCCTGCTCGTCATGGGCGAGTCCAGCGGCGTGCCGATACCGGGCGAGACCGCGCTGATCACCGCGGCGGTGCTGGCCAGTCGCGGCAAGCTGAGCATCGAGCTGGTGATCGTGCTGGCGGCGGTCGGCGCGATCCTCGGCGACAACATCGGCTATGCGATCGGGCGCAAGGGCGGACGCTGGATCCTGGAACGCCCCGGGCGCTTTCACCGCCAACGCCTCGACGTGCTGCGAACGGGCGAACCGTTCTTCGAGCGCCACGGGCCAAAGGCCGTCTATTTCGGGCGCTTTCTGCTCGGGCTTCGCGTGTGGGCGTCGTGGCTGGCGGGCGCGACGCGCATGCACTGGCGCTCGTTCGTGCTGTGGAACGCGCTGGGCGGCGTCTCCTGGGCCGTGGCGATCGGTCTGCTCGCCTACTTCCTCGGCAACTCCGCGGGCAATGCGATCGAAACGTTCGGCATCTACGGCCTCGTCGCGGCGGTCGCCGCGATCGTCAGCGCGATCGTGCTGCACCGCCGCTCGAACCGCCGCGCCACTGGCGACGACGCCGCCCCACCCGCCCGCGTGGGCAAGCAGCCCGAGCGCGAGCTGTAGTCTCGCCGCCCGGCGAGCCGGCGCGCACCTCGCAGGCGCGCGCCGGTGCCTTGCGGCCGCCTAGGAGCTGACCGCCTCCTGACCCTCGATGACCGGCTGCTTACCGCCGACGTCGATGGCGACCCGGCGCGGCTTGCGCTGCTCGGGCTTGGGGACTCTGACCTCGAGCACGCCCTGCTCGAAGCGAGCGCGGATCTGCTCGGCGTCGATGCCCTCCGGCAGGGTCAGCGAGCGCGAGAAGCTGCCTGACGAGCGCTCGATCCGGCGAAAGCCGTCGCCCTGCTCCTCATGCTCCGACTTGCGCTCGCCCGAGATGGTCAGCACGTTGTCCTCGAGCTCGACGCTGACGTCGTCCTCGCCGACGCCCGGAAGGTCGGCGCGGAGCACGTACTCCTCACCCTGCTCGACCAGGTCCATCGCCGGAATCCAACGTCGCGCGCCGCCGTCGCCGCCGGCCTGCGTGTCGAAGACGGTGCCGAACAGGCGGTTCATCTCGCTCTGAATGGACTGGAGCTCACGAGCGGGCTCCCATCTGATGATTGCCATCTTGCTTCACCTCCGTGATCCAAAGACTGGTGCGACTGCCAGTATAAAATCTAAGTCGATACATGTCAAGTCCTTCGAGCCTGCCCTGCACGCGCTGCAGATGCTGTGTGAGCAGGCGCACGCCCGGTGGAGACGCCCACCTACTAGCGCCGGCGTGCGCGGCGTTCAGCGCCGGCTGGGCGTGTCTGGACGGCCCCGAGCGCAAGCGCGCGCCAGGCGCCGACGGGCGCCCGAACTCAGCAGCCGGCGGAGTCGGCGCCGTTGCCGTTGCAGGGCGCGACGCGCTGGCACATGTCGGCCAGCAGGCTCAGCTCGAGCTCTGAGAAGCGTGAGAAGAACTGCTCGCGCACGACCGCAAGGTGCGTGACGCGTGCGTCGGCCAGCCGCTGGCGCCCGGCCTCGGTGAGACAGGCGAACGAGCCGCGCGCGTCCTGTTCGCAGGAGCAGCGCTCGATCAGCTGCTCGCGCTCGAGGCGATCGACCAGCCGCGTCAGGCCGCTGCGCGACAGCTGCGCCTGCTCGGCCAGTTCGCACATGCGCATGCGCCCGCCGCTGGAGTCATCGAGGCGGTCGAGCACCTCATAGGAGGTCAGCGGCAGGCCGTGCGCCTGGTCCAGCGCCGCGTCGAGCCGCTTGGCGAGGCACGCGTGTGCTCGCAACAGCCCGCGCCAAGCACGGTGGCCGGCCTCCGTGCGGTCTCCCGCGCTAAGGCTCTCTGGCTCCCCGTTTTCGGTCTTGACGGCGGTGGCGGTCGACATGACGGTGTGTACCCCAAGTCCTCCTCAACCGAATGTAGCAGCGTCGAGCGCCGCTGCGCGGGCGTCGCCGGTCACTCGCGCGTGGCGCGCCAGGCCCACCACATCATCAGCGGCTGCAGCGGCAGGCGCACGTACAGCGCCCAGCGCGGCACCTGCTTGAACCGCTCGGGCTCGCGCGCCATGTACAGGTTCGCCGGGAACACGGCCGCCAGCAGCGCGACCAGACAGGCGCCGGACAGGCGCCGCGTGCGCGGCAGCATCACGCCAACCCCGCCGAGCACCTCGGCCACGCCGCTGACCTCGACCACGCGCTTGGCGTCGTGCTGCAGGCTCGGCGGCACGATCGCGCGATAGAAGCGCGGCGAGACGAAGTGGTTGACGCCCGAGCCGACGAAGAACGCCGCGAGCAGCCTGCGCGAGAGCTTCATCGGTTCGCCTGCTCGCCGGCCAGCAGCGTGTGACCGGTCATCTCGCTCGGCTGTGCGATGCCCAATAGATCCAAGACGGTCGGCGCCACGTCGGCGAGTATGCCGCCTTTCGCGCGCAGCGTCACGCCGGCGACGGTGACGATCAGCGGGACGGGGTTCAGCGAATGCGCCGTGTTGGGGCTGCCGTCCGGCTCGAGCATGTGGTCGGCGTTGCCGTGGTCGGCCGTCACCACGCACGCGCCACCCTGCTCGCGCACCGCCGCGACGACCTCGCCAAGGCATTCATCGACCGTCTCCACGGCCTGCACCGCCGCCCCGATCACTCCGGTGTGCCCGACCATGTCGGCGTTGGCGAAGTTGACGATCGCGAACGCCGGGCGGTCCTCGCGCCAGGCCTGTGCGAATGCGCGTGCCGCCTCGCGCGCGCTCATCTGCGGCTTGCGGTCATACGTCGGCACGTCGCGCGGCGACGCGACGAGCTCGCGCCGCTCGCCCGGCAGGCGCGCCTCGTCGCCGCCGTTGAAGAAATACGTCACGTGCGGGTACTTCTCGGTCTCGGCGACGTGCAGCTGCTGCACGCCGGTGCGCGCGAGCACGGCGCCGAGCGTCGTCGCCGGGCGCTCGGGCGCGAAGACGACCGGATACGGCCAACCCTGCTCGTACTCGGTCAGCGTCGTGTAGCGCTCGACCGGCGCGGCGCCGCCGCGCCCGCTCCAGCCGGGCAGGTCCTCGGGCGCCCTGGCGTCGCCGAAGCCGCGCTCGGCCAGCGCGCGCGTGAGCTGGCGCATGCGGTCGGGTCGGAAGTTGAAGGCGATCACGCTGTCCTCGGCGGCGATCGCCGCCGGCGCGCCGACGAGCGTGGGCTCGATGAACTCGTCCGTCTCGCCGCGCTCGTAGGCGTCGCGCACGGCCTGCTCGCCGCTGTCGGCGCTGTAGGGCGCGTGACCGTGCACGAGCAGGTCATACGCCCGCTGCGTGCGCTCCCAGCGACGGTCGCGGTCCATCGCCCAGTAGCGGCCGATCACAGAGCCCACACGCACACCGGGCGTGGCGTCGAGCTTGGCCAGGTAGCCCGTGCCGGCGTGCGGCAGCGTGTCGCGCCCGTCGGTGAAAGCGTGCACGATCACCTCCCCCACGCCCCGCTCGCACGCGAGCGCGATCAGCGCGCGCAGGTGCTCCAGCGAGGAGTGCACGCCGCCGTCTGAGACGAGCCCGAGCAGATGCACGCGCCCGCCGGCGGGCAGCGCCGCCAGCAGCGTCTCGTTGAGCGCCAGCGACCCATCGGCGATCGCGTCGTCGATGCGCACGAGATCCTGTCGTATGACGGCGCCCGCGCCCAGGTTGAGGTGACCCACCTCCGAGTTGCCCATCTGACCGTCCGGCAGCCCCACGGCGCGGCCGCACGCCGCGAGCGCCGTGTGCGGGTAGTCGCGCCACAGCTCGTCGAACACGGGCGTGCTCGCCAGCGACACGGCGTTGCCGGGACCCGGCTCGGCCAGCCCCCAGCCGTCGAGCACCACGAGGCACACGCTCGCGACCGGCAAACCCGCCGCCGCGGCGCGCGAGCTCATCGCGCGGTGGCCGCGCCCACGATCTGCGCGAACGAGTCGGCCTGCAGCGAGGCGCCGCCGACGAGCGCGCCGTCGACGTCGGCGAGCGCCAGCAGCTCGGCCGCGTTGTCCGGATTGACAGAGCCGCCGTAGAGGATGCGCAGGCGCTCGGCCGCCTGCGGGTCGCGATCGCCGACGAGCGCGCGAATGAAGGCGATCGCCTCCTGCGCCTGCTCGGCCGTGGCCACCTTGCCGGTGCCAATCGCCCAGATCGGCTCATAGGCGATCACGACGTCTGCCAGGCGCTCGCTCGCGACGTTGACCAGGTCGTCCTTGATCTGCTGGCGAAGCTTGCGGTCGGTGTCCTCGTTCTCGCGCTCTGCCTCGGACTCGCCGACGCAGAGGATCGGCGTGAGCCCCGCGGCGAGCGCGGCCGGCACCTTCAGCGCCAGCGCGCGGTCGGTCTCGCCGAACAGCTGGCGGCGCTCTGAGTGGCCGAGCACGACGCCCTGCGCGCCGACGTCCTCGAGCATCGACGGTGAGACCTCGCCCGTGAACGCGCCCTCGGGCTCGTGATGCATGTTCTGCGCATAGACCTCCACGCGCGAGCCGCGCGCGCTGTCGACCATCGCGCGCAGGTCCGTGAACGGCACGCAGATCGCCACGTCGACGCCGTCGACCGCCGACACGCGCGGCAGCAGCGCCTGGATGTAGTCCTCCGCCTCGCGCTCGGTCTTGTACATCTTCCAGTTGCCCGCGATCAGCGGCGTGCGGTCGCTCACGAGGCGACACCAGCGCCTTCCAGCGCCTGCACGCCCGGCAGCGCGCGCCCCTCGACCAGCTCGAGCGTCGCGCCGCCGCCCGTCGACAGGTGGTCTACGGCGTCCTCCAAGCCGAAGCGCGCGAGCGCCGCCGCCGAGTCGCCCCCGCCGACGACCGTCACGCCAGGCGCCTCGGCGACCGCTTCGGCCACGCGGCGCGTTCCGGCGGCGAACGGCTCCAGCTCGAACGCGCCCATCGGCCCGTTCCAGAAGACCGAGCCGGCGCGAGCGATCTCCGCGGCGTAGCGCTCGGCGCTCTTGGGGCCGATGTCCAGCCCCATCCAGCCGGCGGGCACCTCGACGCCGTCCAGCACGCGATGCTCGGCGTCTGCCGCCAGGCGGTCGCCGATCACCAGGTCGGTGGGCAGGCGCACGCTCGCCCGCCCGGGATCGGTCGCCTTGGCCAGCGCGCGGCGCGCGTGCTCGGTGTCCTCGTCGTCGCACAGCGACTCGCCGACCGCGTGGCCCTGCGCGCAAAGAAACGGAAAGCACATGGCCCCGCCGATGATCACGACGTCGGCAAGGTCCAGGAAGCGGTCGATCACGCCTATCTTGTCGGCGACCTTCGCGCCGCCGATCACCGCCACGAGCGGGCGCGGCGGGCGCTGCAGGATCTTCGACAGCGTCTGCACCTCGCGCTCCAGCAACCGCCCGGCGGCGCTCGGCAGCAGGTGCGCGACGCCCTCGGTGCTCGCGTGCGCGCGATGCGCCGCGCCGAACGCGTCGTTGACGTAGGCCTCGGCCAGCTCCGCCAGGGCACGCGCGAGCGCGGGGTCGTTGGTCGTCTCGCCCGGCTCGAAGCGTACGTTCTCCAGCACCAGCAGCTCGCCCTCGCCGAGCCCTTCCGCGAGCGCCTTGGCGCGCTCGCCGACGACCTCCGGCGCGAGCGTCACGGGCGCGTCGGTCAGCTCGCGCAGGCGCGCCACGACGGGCGCCAGCGACAGGTCCTCCTCGCGCCGCCCCTCCGGACGGCCGAGGTGCGAGACGAGCACCAGGCTCGCGCCGCGCGCGCGCAGCTCCTCGATCGTCGCCAGCGCGGCGACGATGCGCGTGTCGTCGGCGACGGCCGCGCGGTCCTCGCCGTCCTTGCGCAGCGGCACGTTGAAGTCCACTCGCACCAGCACCCGCTTGCCCTCGACGTCGAGGTGCTCCAGCGTCCTCATCGGCTCACCGCTCCCATCCGCTTGCGCTCCCTCACGATAGCCCCCCTCCCCAGCCCGATCGGCGCGGCACGGCGCCTACAGAACCCTCTGCACCAGGTCCACCAGGCGGTTGGAGTAGCCCCACTCGTTGTCGTACCAGGCGACGACCTTCAGCATCGTGCCGTCCACCACCGACGTGAGCAGCGAGTCGACGATCGAGGAGTACTGGGACTTGACGATGTCCGTCGAGACGATCGGATCGTCGGTGTACTGCATGATGCCGGCCAGCGGCCCGGCCTCGCTGGCGGCCTTCAGCGCCGCGTTGACCTCCTCGACGCTCGTCTCGCGCCCGCACTCCACCGTCAGGTCGACGACCGAGCCCGTGGGCACCGGCGCGCGCACGGCGAAGCCGTGCAGCTTGCCCTGCAGCTCGGGGATCACCAGGCCGATCGCCTTGGCCGCGCCGGTGGAGGCGGGGATCAGGTTGATCGCCGCCGCGCGCGCCCGGCGCAGGTCCTTGTGCGGCAGGTCCTGCAGCCGCTGGTCGGCCGTGTACGCGTGGATCGTCGTCATCAGCCCGTGCTTCACGCCGACGGTGTCGTTGACGACCTTCGCCACGGGCGCCAGGCAGTTGGTCGTGCACGAGGCGTTGGAGATGACCTGATGGCTGTCGCGGTCGTAGACCTCGTCGAAGTTCACGCCCAGCACGACCGTCGCGTCGGGGTTCGTCGCGGGCGCCGAGATGACGACCTTCTCAGCGCCGTTGGCGAGGTGCTTGGCGGCGCTGTCTCGGTCGGTGAACAGGCCGGTCGACTCGATCACCACGTCGACGCCGAGATCGCCCCACGGCAGCGCCGCGGGGTCGCGCTCGGCGAGCACCTTGATCTCCTTGCCGTCGACCTCCAGGGCGCCGTCGCGCGCCTGCACCGAGCCCGGGTAGGGACCGAGGATCGAGTCGTACTTGAGCAGGTGCGCGAGCGTCGCCTCGTCGGTCAGGTCGTTGACGGCCACCCACTCGATCGCCTGGTCGGTCTCCTCGGCGCGGGCCCTTGCGGCGCGGAACACGTTCCGGCCGATGCGGCCGAATCCGTTGATCCCAACGCGAACTGGCATTCGATCCTCCTGAAGCTGAAGCGAAAATGAACGATGCCGGGCTTTGGGAGCGCTTCCTCCGTCGCCCGGCGTGCGCCGCGCAGGCTATCAGCGCACTCAGGAGCCGCGCGGGCGCTTGTCTATGTCGCGGTGCGCCACCGCCACGTCCAGGTCTTCGTCGTCGCGGTAGCGCTCGTGCAGATGCTCGGCGATCGCCACCGAGCGGTGGCGGCCGCCGGTGCAGCCGATCGCGATGACCAGGTGCGACTTGCCCTCGGACACGTACTGCGGCAGCAGGAAGTCCAGCAGCTCGTGCAGGCGCTCGTAGAACTCGTCCAGGCGCCCGTCGCGCGCGATGTACTCGACCACGCGCGCGTCCTCGCCGGTCAGCTCGCGCAGCTCGGGCTCGTAGTGCGGATTGGCCAAAAACCGCACGTCGAAGGCCAGATCCTCCTCGCGCGCCGGCCCGTGCTTGAAGCCGAAGCTCATGAACGTCAGCGCCAGGCGCCCGGCGGTCTTGCGCGGCAGGAACTCGTCGGCGATCTTGCCGCGCAGCATCGCCGCCGACATGCCCGTCGTGTCGATCACCATGTCCGCCTGGTCGCGCAGCGGCGCCAGCAGCGCGCGCTCTTCGCCCACGCCCGCGGCCACGCTGCCCTCCGGCGCCAGCGGGTGGCGCCGGCGCGTCTCCTTGTAGCGGGTCACCAGCTCCTGCTCGGCCGCCTCCAGGAACAGCACGTGATGGCTCAGGCCGAGCGCGTCGAGATCGTCGACGACCGCGCGCAGCGCCTCGAAGTAGACGCCGCCGCGCACATCCGAGACGACCGCCGCGCGCTCCACCTTCGAGCCCTGGTGCACGAACAGCTCGACCAGCGAGCGGATCATCTCAGGCGGCAGGTTGTCCACGCAGAAGTAACCCGCGTCCTCGAACACGTTCATCGCCGTCGACTTGCCCGCGCCGGAGAAGCCGGTGATCACGACCAGGTCCTGCAGGCGCGTCTGCACGACCGGCTGCACCGCCTTGCCGGCCTTGCGATCCGCACCCCCGCGCAGTGGGCGCAACGGTCTGATCACAGCCATACCCCCATTTTGCTGCACCGCCGGACGACTGTGTCAATTTGCCGCGATTGCACGCAAAGTCCCAGGCTCACGCCTGCCGCACGTCTCTGAGCTTCAGCCCGCCCGGTGGAGGCGCGCGTGCAGCTCCCGCGCGACCTTGCCCGGCAGCCCGGGCACGGCCTGCAGCTCCTCGCTGGACGCCGACACGACGGCGTCGGGTGAGCCGAAGTGCGCGAGCAGCGCGCGCTTGCGCGCCGGTCCGACGCCCGGCAGCTCGTCGAGCAGCGAGCCGGTCATCGCGCGGTCGCGCCTGCCGCGATGGTGCGTGATGGCGAAGCGATGGGCCTCGTCGCGCACGCGCTGCAGCAGTTGCAGCTCGGGCGTGGAGTGGTCGAGCACGAGCGGCGCGCGGCGGCCGGGGACGAACAGCTCCTCGATGCGCTTGGCCAGCGACACGACGCAGACGCCGCGATCGCGAAAGCCGCGCAGCGGGCCGAGCCCGGCCGCGAGCTGGCCCTTGCCGCCGTCGATCACCACGACGTTCGGCAGCGACGCGAAGCTGGCGTCGTATGCGGGGTCGTGCGGCGACAGGTCGGCCTGGCGCTCCCACTGGGCAAAGCGCCGCGACAGCACCTCGGCCATCGCCGCGAAGTCGTCGGACCGGCCCTCGGCCAGCGTGCGGATCTTGAAGCGGCGGTAGTCGGACTTCTTCGGCGCGCCGCCCTCGAACACGACCATCGAGGCCACCGTCTGCGTGCCGCCGAGGTGCGAGATGTCAAAGCACTCGATGCGGATCGGCGGCACGTCAAGCCCGAGCGCCTGCTGCAGGCCGTCCAGCGCCTCCACGCGGCTCTGGCGCCGGCGCTCGGATTTCAGGCGCTCCTGGTCGAGCGCCAGGCGTGCGTTTCGCTCGGCCAGCTCGAGGATGCGACGCTTCTCGCCGCGCTCGGCCGCGCGCAGCTCCACCGAGCCGCCGCGCCGGCTGGCCAACGCGTCGGCCAGCGCCGGGCGCTCGTCCAGCTCGCCCTGCACGACCAGCAGAGCCGGGATGGACATGTGCCCGGCGTAGTACTGCAGCATGAACTCCTCGGCG
>Ga0105237_10001660_pt1 | contig 28885 bp, 27 predicted proteins | sample KBSC24metaG_FD_81520 | JGI IMG/M metagenome (GOLD analysis project Ga0105237, IMG submission 81520) | Corn rhizosphere microbial communities from Kellogg Biological Station, Michigan, USA - KBS C2-4 metaG | ecosystem: Host-associated > Plants > Roots > Rhizosphere > Soil | place: Michigan, USA... | reverse complement strand
GTACTGCGCGCGGGCCTGGCGCAGCTGGGCGCCGGCCGCCTCGATATCCGGATTGGCGGCGAGCGCCTTGTCGACCAGATCGCCGAGCAGGGGATCGCCCAGCGCCGCCCACCAGCTGCCGAGATCCTGCACGCTCGGCGCCTCCGCGCCTGGCGCGATGTCGGTGGCGAACTGATCGGGCACGCCCATCCGCGCCGCGCTCGGCGGACGATAATTCGGCCCCACGGTGCATCCCGACAGCATGAGCGCCGCCGTCGCCGCAGCCATGATCGCCGCGCCGCCCCTGTGTCTGCCCCCGTTTACGATGCTGCCGGCCGCCATGTCGGCTCAATGAACTCCATACTGCCCGGCCGCCTTGATAGCCTTCTATCCTGCAGATGCGAAAGCCTTGTTCTTTCAAAGGCCACCCATCCGAATCGGACCGAAAAACGGAGGGCGTACACCCTTCCTTAGCGCTCGCCAGGCCAAGGTCTCGCGCCGACTTTCGTCACCCGACCCTTGCAAGCGGAACCGCGATGCGCATCGATTTGCCTCTGATCCGGCCCAACCCTCCCAAGCTCAGCGCGCTCACCGCCGGCCTGGAAGCGATCGAGGCATCGGGCACGTTCAGCAATTACGGCCCGGTGGCGCGCCGCTTCGAGGCGGCGATGACCGACCAGATGTTCGGCGGACGCGGTGCCTGCCTCGCCGTCGCCAACGCGACGCTCGGCCTGATGATCGCCCTGCGCCACGCGACGCTGGGGATGGAGGAGCAGCGCAGGCTCGCGCTGGTCCCCGCCTTCACCTTCGCCGCCACCGCGCATGCCGTGCAGTGGGCCGGCCTCACCCCGCTGCTGGCCGATTGCGACCCGGACGACTGGGCGCTCTGCCCCAGGGCCGAGGAGCGCCTGCTCGCCGAGCATGGCCGGCGCATCGCCGCGATCGTGCCCTACGCCACCTTCGGCAATTCGATCGACCTGGAGCGCTATGCCTGGCTCGCCCGCCGGCATGACGTCGCGATCGTGATCGACGCCGCCGCCTCGCTCGGCTCGCTCGATGCAGAAGGCCGCGGCTTCGGCACCGGCGCGCCCTTCCCCGTCGTCTATTCGATGCACGCCACCAAGACCTTCTCCACCTCGGAAGGCGGCGTGATCCACTGCGCCGACGTCGACGTGATCGAGAAGCTGCGCGCCATGGCCAATTTCGGCTTCGAGGGCAGCCGCTCCGCGACGATGCCGGGCATGAACGCCAAGCTCGCCGAGGTGTCCGCGCTGATCGCCGAGGCCAAGCTCGGCGACATCCACGCCGTCGCGCTCCATCGCACCGCGCTCGCCGAGCGCTATCGCGAGCGCCTCGCCGCTTTCTCGGTGCAGCGCCCGCGCGGCCACGCCCAGGCGGTGCAGTTCATGTCCGTGCTGCTGCCCCGCGCGCTGGCCGAGCATCGGGCCACGATCATCGCGCGGCTGGCCGAGGCCGGAATCGGCGCCAGCACCTATTTCAGCCCGCATCTCGGCGAGCAGCCCTGGTTCCGCGAGAGCTGCGTGATCGACGCCCTGCCCGTCACCGACGACATCGCCGCGCGGATGCTGGCGCTGCCCGTCACCGACGCCATGACCACCGCCGACGTCGATCGCGTGTCCGACGCGCTGATCGCCGCCTGCCTGGCGCAGCCGCGCTCCACCGTCCCCGCCACGCCGCTGCGCGACCGGGTGCTCGGCACGGTGGTGATCGGCGGCGGGCCGGCGGGCGTGGCGCTGCTCTGCGCGGCCGGCAAAGCGGGCCAGCTCGACGCGCTGGCCTCCGACGGCTTCGCCATGATCGATCGCGGCGCGACGATCGGCGGCGGCCGGCTCGGCGCCTATGAGATCACGTCGGACAGTTCGGCCGAGACCTTCCTCACCGCCGACGGCGCGCTGCCGGCCGGCCTGGGCATCGCCGACGAGGCGGCCGGTCAGGCGATCGCCGAGCATAAGGGCGCGCTCGGCGTGCCGCTGCCCAAGGTCGGCGCCTATCTCGACCGGCTGGGCGAGGTGCTGGGCCAGCGCCTGCGCTCGCTCGGCGGATCGATCCTGAACGGCCATGAGGTCATCGCCTCCCAGCGCACCGCCGACGGCCTGTGGCGGACGCGGGCGCGGCGGATCGCCGACGGCGGCTCGATCGAGCTGATCTCGCGCGCGATCGTGGTCGCGACCGGCGGCCACCAGCCCGCCATCCGGCTGGCCGAGGAGAAGGTGGCCGGCATGTCGCTGGTCGAACGCTGCGGCAACCGGCTGATCCAGTCCGACACGCTGCTCGGCGTCGGCGGCATCGACGCGATCCGGGACCGCCTGCCCGAGGGGCGGCCCGCCCGCATCGCCATCGTCGGCGGCTCGACCAGCGCGATCACCGCCGCGGTCCGCCTGCTCAAGAGCGGGTTGCCGCTCGATCCGGGCGGCATCGCCCTGCTCCACCGCCGGCCGCTGCGTCCCTTCTATCCGTCGGTCGATGCGGCGCGGGCGGATGGCTATACCGATTTCGGCGCGGACGACATCTGCCCGGTCTCGGGTTTCGTCTACCGTCTCGCCGGCTTCCGGCTGGAGGCGCGCGAGCTGGTCGTCCATGCGCTCGGCATCGGCGGCCGCGTCGGCGATCCGCGCCTGCGCCTGCACCAGCTGGGCGGCGACGAGGACGCATTGGGGGCCGGCCTTCTCGACGATGCCGATCTCGTCGTCGCCGCCTTCGGCTACCAGCCGCACGCTCTGCCGCTGATCGACGAACGCGGCCGCGCCATCCGGCTGCGCTGCGAAGGGCCGGTGCGCGGACGCATGGTGGACGATCTCTGCCGCGTGGTGGACACCGATTCCTGCGCCGTGCCGGGCGTCTACGGCATCGGCCTCGCCGCCGGCTTCGTGCCCCACGGCAAGCTGGGCGGCGAGGCGAGCTTCCGCGGCCAGGCCAACGGCCTGTGGCTCTGGCAGAATGACGTCGGCCAGCTGATCGTCGAGCAGCTTCTCTCCGCGACGGCGAAGACCGGGGCGAAGACCGGAACCGTCCGCCGCGCGGTGGCATGACGGCGCGGGCGCCCACGATCAGCGTGGTGATGGCGGCCTATAACGGCGCCGCCTTCATCCGTGCGACGATCGACAGCGTGCTCGCGCAGACCATCCCGGATTTCGAAATCGTCGTGGCCGAAGATTGTTCGAAGGACGACACGCTGGCGGTGCTCGCCGCGATCGACGATCCGCGCCTGCGCGTGGTGAAGGCGGAGCGCAATGGCGGGCCGGCGGCGGCGCGCAATCTGGCCATGTCGCATGCGCGGGGGCGCTTCATCGTCGGCCTCGACCAGGACGATCTCTGCCATCCCGAGCGCTTCGCCCGGCAGCTCGCCTATCTCGACGCGCATCCGGACGTGGCGCTGGTCTGCTCGACGATCGTCATGTTCGAAGGCGAGACCGAGCGGCACGATCCCTATCCCGATCTCACCGATCCCGACGCGATCGACTGGACGATGGGGCTGCTCAACCCGCTGGCCTGGTCCACCGCCATGATGCGCGGCGAGGCCGCGCGCGCGCTCATCCCCTTCGAGCGCGACGACTACCGATTCGCGGAGGATTTCGATCTCTACACCCGCATCCGCGCGCATGGCCGGATCGGGCGGATCGCCGAGCCGCTGGTCCGCTATCGCCTCCATCCGGGCGGCGCCAGCCAGGCCTATGAGGAGGGCATGATCCGCTCCGCCGGCAAGGTGCTGGCCGATCGCCATGCGGCCCTGTTCGGCGCGGACGCCGCCGAGGCCGGGTTGCTGCTCAGCCGCCATGCCGGTGCCGGCTATCCGCCGCCCGACGCGGCCACGCTGACGCGTTGCGGCTCGATCATGGCGCGCCTGCTCGCGGCAGAGGGGGGAAGCCGTTTCCCACAAGAGAGCAGCCGGGCGCTCTGGTGGCGCATCGCCCGCTCGGGCCTGCGCACCGGCCATTACGGGGTCACGGACATCCTGCGGGCCCGCCCCGCCTTCGCCGGCCGGGGCGGCACGGCCATCCCGGCGCTGCTGCGCGACGCCGCGATCGGCACCGCCCGCCGAGCCGCGCGCCAGACGGCGACCTTGTCGCTCTGATCATTTTTCAGAAAATCTGGTGCGGTCGAGAAGACTCGAACTTCCACGGCCTTTCGGCCACAGCGACCTCAACGCTGCGCGTCTACCAATTCCGCCACGACCGCACGTCGATTGCCCGCCCAATCTCCTGATTCAGGAGGCCCGGCGGCCGGTAGGCGAGCGCCTCTAGCAAAGGCGCCCACCCTGTGCAACGCCCTTTTCGTCAGTGATCGTCGGTGCCCGCGAAGCTGAGGTTCAGCGCCTTGGATCCTTCCGGCACGCCCACCTCCGCGCTGTCGAAATCGGCCGACCCCTTGGCGGGCAGCTGGCGGACCGGCGCGTTGATCGTCCAGCCATAGACCGGCCGCCCCGCCGCGTCGCGCAGCTCGGCGCGAATGTCCGGCACCGTCTGCGGCACGTCGGTGGGGTTCACGATGCGGCCGGAGACGGCGAACAATTCGCTGCCGGTCGCCAGCGTCCGGCGATCGGGCTTGCGCGTCACCTGCAGCATCAGCGGGCTCTGCGCCTTGTCGGCGCCGAACAAGCGGGCGAAGGCGGACGGGCCGAACCAGGCGACGGCCCCCGCCCCGATCAGCAGCAGCACGCCCGCCAGCACCGCCAGCACCGTCATCTGGCGGAGCGGGTTGCGACGCGGCCGGAAGGGCGGCTCGGACGCATAGGGGTCCATCTCCGGCGGCTGGCGGATGTCGGCGAAGGCATCCGGCGGGGGCGGCGTGGCGATTCCGGTCGGGGGCGCGCCATAAGGGGATTCCGGCGATACGGCCGGTGGCTCCGGAGGCGGGGGCGGCGGTGCGAAAGTCTCCACCGCCTGCTCGGGCTCGACGGGCGGCGGATCCTGGAACCAGCTGTGGCGGCACGAGGCGCAGCGCACCTGGCGCCCGTTCACGCCGACCGCGCTGTCGGGCACCAGATAGCGCGTGCCGCACGCCGGGCAGGTGAGTATCATGCCTTTGTCGTCCGGCCTTTCTTGCGCGCCATGCAACCGCCTTTCGCATCGGTCTAGGACGATGCGAGGGCGGCTGGCAAGCGCCGCGCTTGCCCCCCCTATCGCGCTTGTGCGAAAGCGACGGGAGACGGCGTGCGAAAGAAAGGCTGAAGCGCAGCGAATGTCCGGTATCGTGCAGTTCGAGAATGTCGGCCTGCGCTACGGGACCGGCGCCGAGACCCTGTCGGACCTGAGCTTCACGCTGGCCGCCGGCGGCTTCTATTTCCTTACCGGCCCGTCGGGCGCGGGCAAGACCTCGCTGCTCAAGATGCTGTATCTGTCGCAGCGCCCCTCGCGCGGCGCGATCCGGCTGTTCGGCGAGGACGTCGTCCAGCTCCGCCGCGCCCGCCTGCCCGGATTCCGGCGGCGGATCGGCGTGGTGTTCCAGGATTTCCGGCTGATCCCGCATCTCTCCGCCTTCGACAACATCGCGCTGCCGCTGCGTATCGCCGGCGTCGACGAGCGCGACCTGGTGACCCCGGTGCGCGAGATGCTGGCCTGGGTGGGCCTCGCCGATCGCGCCTCCGCCCATCCGCCGACGCTGTCGGGCGGCGAGCAGCAGCGCGTCGCCATCGCCCGCGCGGTGATCGGCCGGCCCGAAATCCTCGTCGCCGACGAGCCGACCGGCAACGTCGATCCCGAAATGGCGGCGCGGCTGCTCCATCTGTTCGACGCGCTCAACACGCTGGGCACCACCATCGTGGTGGCGACCCACGACATCCACCTGCTCTCCCGCGTCGCCTCGGCCAATGTGATGCGGCTCGATCGCGGCCGGCTGCAGGACCCGACGGGCGCGCTGCGCTACCCGCCCCGCGCGGATGGCCACTGACATGATGCTCGGCGCCTCCCAGGCCGAACGGCGGCTGCTCCCCGAAGGCCGGCTCGCCGGGCCGATGCCGTGGGTGATCGCGATCATGATGTTCCTGACCGCGCTGGCCGCGGCCGGCGGCTTGGCGATGGGATCGGCCGCCAACCGGCTCGGCGCCGATCTCGGCCGGCAGGTGACGGTGCAGGTGATCCTGGCCGATCCGGCCGAGCGCGACCGCGAGGCGCACGCCGCGCAGGCCCTGCTCTCCCACGAGGACGGCGTGACCGCCGCGCGGCGATTGGGCGATCAGGAGATGCAGGCGTTGTTGCGTCCGTGGCTCGGCGATGCCGGGCTCGACAAGGACCTGCCGCTGCCCGCGATGATCGACATCGACCTGACCAGCGCGGGCCGCGACCGGCTCGATCGCATCGCGCAGGCGGTGAAGGCGGTCGCGCCCCATGCGCGGATCGACGATCATGCCGGCTTCATCGCGCCGCTGGTCAGCCTGATCCGCTCGCTCGGGCTGCTGGCCGGCGGGATCGTGGTGATGATGGGGGGTGCCACCGCCGCCGCCGTGGTGCTCGCCGCCCGCTCCGCGCTCAACACGCACCGCCGCACCATCGACGTGATGCACATGATGGGGGCGACCGACGTGCAGGTCGCCCGGCTGTTCCAGCGCCGCATCGCGCTCGATGCGCTGTTCGGCGCCGTCGTCGGGCTGGTCGCGGCGATCTCCGTGATCATCCTGCTGGGCCAGCGCATCGGCGAGATCGGCTCGGGCATCGTCGGCTCGATCTCGCTTCCCGCCCTCGCCTGGCTGCTGCTGCTCTGCCTGCCGCTGCTGGCGGGATTGCTGGCGCTGCTGGTCGCCCGCATCACCGTGCGGCGCGCTTTGGTGCAGACGCTGTGATCCGCCGGCTGATCGCCCTGCTCGTGCTCGTCTGGGGGCTGGGCTTCGCCGTCTTCGCGCTGACCCTGCCGCGCCCGATCGGCGACCAGCAGACCGACGCGATCGTGGTGCTGACCGGCGGCGCCGGCCGGCTCGACCGGGGGCTGGACCTGCTGGCGCGGCATCGCGCGGAGCGGCTGTTCGTCTCCGGCACGGATCGCACCGTGCGCAAGAAGGAGCTGGCGGTGCGCACCGGCCGCCCGCTCGCCTTGTTCGATTGCTGCGTCGATCTCGGCAAGGAATCGGTCGACACCCGCTCCAATGCCACGGAGACGTCGAAGTGGCTGGAGGCGCATCATTATCGCAGCGCACGGCTGATCACGACCGACTGGCACATGCCCCGCGCCCATTCGGACCTGAACCGCGCGCTCAAGGGCCACGACATCCTGATCGTGCCGGATGCCATCCGCAGCCACCCCGGCTTCATGACCCTGTTCACCGAGTATAACAAATATGTGCTGCGCCTCGTCGCGGCGCCGTTCGGCTATTGATCCATGACCCTGCTGCGCTCCCTGCTCTTCGCCGTCCTGTTCTACGCGCTGACCACCTTGATGGTGTTCCCGGGCCTGGTCGTCGCGCTGGCGAGCCGGCGCGGCATGGCCCGCTATGCCCGCGCCTGGGGGCGGCTCTACCTCTGGCTCGCGCGCACGGTTCTCGGCGTGCGGATGCGGGTGGAGGGCTCGGTGCCGGCCACGCCGATGCTGGTCGCCGCCAAGCATGAATCCGCCTACGAGACGCTGGCGCTGCTGGCGCTGATCGACGATCCGGTCATCGTGCTGAAGCGCGAGCTGGCCGACATCCCGCTGTTCGGCCGGCTGACCCGGCGCCACGGCGTCATCCCCGTCGATCGCGCGGCCAGTGCCGGCGCGCTGCGCGCCATGCTGCAGGCGGCGGACGACGCCAGGGCGCAGCAGCGCGCCGTGCTGATCTTCCCGGAGGGCACGCGCGTGCCGCATGGCCGGGCGCCCCGGCTGCAGGCGGGCTTCGCCGGCCTCTACGCGCGGCTCGGGCTGGCGGTGGCGCCGGTGGCCACCGATGCGGGCATCGCCTGGCCACGCGGGCTGGTGAAGCGGCCCGGCATCGTGACGCTGCGCTTCGGCGAGACGATCCCGGCGGGGCTGCCGCGCAAGGAGATCGAGGCGGCGGTCCATGGCGCGATCAACGCGCTGAACGGCTAGGTACACCCGCCAATATCGTCACCCCAGCGAAAGCTGGGGTCTCAGGCTATTGGAACGCCGCGCCCGCCCCAGGGAGACCCCAGCTTTCGCTGGGGTGACGAAATATCGCGAGACTCGGGGCTAATGCTTCCGCCCGAAATCCGGCGCGGGATCGTCCTGTCCCTGCTCCACGATCGAGCGACGCACCGCGCGGGTGCGGGTGAAGAGGTTGAACAAGGTATCGCCATCGCCCCAGCGGATCGCGCGCTGCAGCATCGTCAGATCCTCGGTCAGGCGCTGGAGGATCTCCAGCACCGCCTCGCGATTGTTGAGGAAGACGTCGCGCCACATCGTCGGGTCCGAGGCGGCGATGCGGGTGAAATCGCGGAAGCCGCCGGCCGAGAATTTGATCACCTCGCCCTGCGTCACCTCTTCCAGATCGGAGGCGGTGCCGACGATCGTGTAGGCGATCAGGTGCGGCACATGGCTGGTGACGGCGAGCACCAGATCGTGATGCTTCGCGTCCATCACCTCGACCTGCGACCCGAACGCCTCCCAGAAGGCGCGCAGCCGCGCGACCGCCACCTCCGGCGCGCCCTCGGGCGGGGTGAGGATGCACCAGCGGCCGTTGAACAGGGTCGCGAAGCCGGCGTCCGGCCCGCTATGCTCGGTGCCCGCGACGGGATGGCCGGGGATGAAGACGGCGTTCGGCAGCGCCTCGCGCAGCGCCGCGATCACGCTGGCCTTGGAGCCGCCGACGTCGCTGACGATCGCGTCGGCCGGCAGATCGTCGGCGATCGCCGCCGCCGCCGCGCCCATCGCGCCCACCGGCACGCAGAGCATGACGAGATCGGCGTCGATCACCGAAGCGCCCGCCGTGTCCGGCACGTCGTCGCCCAGATCGAGCTCCCGCACCCGTTCGCGCACCGCCGGATCGGCATCGAACAGGGTCAGCTCGACGGTCGGCATGTAGTGCCGCACCGCCCGCGCGATCGAGGAGCCGATCAGCCCGAGCCCGATGACGGTGACGCGCGAGAAGGGCAGCATCAGTCCGCCGCGCCGACGATCTCGCGCAGCGCGCGGATGAGGCCCTGGGTCTGCTCCTCGGTGCCCACCGACATGCGCAGGCCGTGGCGCAGGCCCTGCCCCGGCAGCCAGCGGACGATGAAGCCCTTCTCCATCAGCGCGCCATAGGCTTCCTCGGCGGTCACCCGGCCCTCGAACAGCACCAGCAGGAAGTTCGCCTTGGACGGCACCGCGCGCAGGCCGGCATTGCCGAGCTTGCCGATCTCGTCCGCCATCCAGCCGAGCCACTTCTCATTGTGCAGCCGGCTGGTCTCGACGAAATCCTTCGCGTGCAGGCTGGCGATCGCCGCCTGCTGCCCGGCGGTGGTGACGTTGAACGGCGCGCGGATCTTGTGCATCGCCTAGATCACGTTGGCCGGGCCATAGCCCCAGCCGATCCGCTCCGCCGCCAGCCCGAAGATCTTCGAGAAGGTGCGCGTCACCAGCACGTTGTCGGCCGATTGCGCCAGCTCGAACGCGCCGTCGTCATCCTCGGGCGACAGATATTCGGCATAGGCCTGGTCGACCACGAACAGGCAGTCGGCGGGCAGGCCGGCATGCAGCCGCAGCAGCTCCGATCGCGGCAGGTAGGTGCCGGTGGGGTTGTTGGGATTGGCGATGTAGACGACCCGCGTCTTCTCCGTCACCGCCGCGAGCAGGGTGTCGACGTCGGTGGCATAGCCGACATCGGGCGCCTCGACCGGCTCCGCGCCCACCCGCCGCGCCGCGATCGGATAGACCGAGAAGCCGTAGCGGACGAACAGCACCTCGTCGCCCTGCCCGGCGAAGGCGCCGGCCGCCAGGTGCAGCACCTCGTCCGATCCGGTGCCGTGGATCACGCGCGCGGCATCGAGCCCGTAATGCGCGGCGATCGCCTCGCGCAGCGCGGTGGCGCCGGCATCGGGATAGCGATCGAGCGTCTCGGCCGCCGCGACATAGGCTGCCTTCACCTCGGGCGCGGTGCCGAGCGGATTCTCGTTGGACGAGAGCTTGGCGGCCTTCGCGCCGCTGTCGGTGGTCGAGCGGCCGGGAACGTAGGGCGCGATCGCCTCGATCCAGGGCTTGGGCCGAAGTGCGGAGGTTTGCTGGGTCATGGCCCGCGCTCATAGCGGCGAAGCGGGGACAAGCAAACCGCCGCCGCCATTGACAGCGCGCGCCGGCATCCCCATCCGCGCTGGATGGCACTCGACCAGCGTTTCGGCACCCAGCGCAGCGTCACCCTGCCCGGGCCGCTGGCGCTCGACGGCGGGCAGGCGCTGGCGCCCGTCACCATCGCCTACGAGACCTACGGCACCCTCGATGCGGACGCCTCCAACGCCATCCTGATCTGCCATGCGCTGACCGGCGACCAGCATGTCGCCTCTGTCCACCCCGTCACCGGCAAGCCCGGCTGGTGGGTGCGCATGGTGGGCGAGGGCAAGCCGATCGACCCGGCGCGCCACTTCATCATCTGCGCCAATGTGCTGGGCTCCTGCATGGGCTCGTCCGGCCCGGCGACGGCGGCGGCGGACGGCACGCCTTATGCGATGCGCTTCCCGGTCATCACCGTCCGCGACATGGTGCGTGCGCAGGCGATGCTGCTCGATCATCTCGGCGTGCGGGAACTGACCGCCGTCGGCGGATCGATGGGCGGCATGCAGGTGCTGGAGTGGGCGGCGACCTATCCCGATCGCGTGAGGTCGGCGGTGATCATCGCGTCGGCCGCGCGGCATTCGGCGCAGAACATCGCGTTCCACGAGGTCGGCCGGCAGGCGATCATGGCCGATCCCAAATGGCGCGGCGGCGACTATTACGAGAGCAACGACGTGCCCGCCGACGGCCTCGCGGTGGCGCGGATGGCGGCGCACATCACCTATCTTTCCGAGGACGGGCTCACCGAGAAGTTCGGGCGCCGCCTGCAGGCACGCGATGCCAAGGGCTTCGGCTTCGACGCCGATTTCCAGGTCGAGAGCTATCTGCGCCACCAGGGGCTGAGCTTCGTCGACCGCTTCGACGCCAACTCCTATCTCTACATCACCCGGGCGATGGATTATTTCGACCTTGCCGAGGAGCATGGCGGCCTGCTCGCCAACGCCTTCCGGGGCAGCAAGGCGCGCTTCTGCCTCGTCTCCTTCGACACCGACTGGCTCTACCCGACCCGCGAATCGCGGGCGATCGTGCAGGCGCTGAACGCGGCCGGCGCGGCGGCGAGCTTCGTCGAGCTGTCGTCGCCTTATGGGCATGACGCCTTCCTGCTGGAAGCGCCGGAGCTCAACCGGGTGGTGGACGGCTTCCTGCGGGCGGGCGGATTGTGACGAAACCCGACGGCTTCCTCCCTCCGTTCGCACTGAGCGAAGTCGAAGTGCGGGCTCCACACGCTGCGCTTGCGGCCCGTCCTTCGACTTCGCTCAGGACGAACGGATCTTCTGGGGAAAGGGCATGAACGACCAGGCCCTCCTCGGCCTCCGCCCGGACCTGCGGATCATCGCGGACCATGTCGCGCCCGGCACCCGCGCGCTCGACATCGGCTGCGGCGACGGCGCGCTGATGGCGGCGCTGCGCGATCATGCCCAGGTGGATGCGCGGGGCATCGAGATCGATGCCACCAATGTCGCCTCCGCCGTGGCGCGCGGGCTGTCGGTGGTGCAGGGCGATGCCGACGTCGACCTCGCCGGCTATCCCTCCAACGCCTTCGACTATGCGATCCTGAGCCAGACGCTGCAGACCACGCGCGCGCCGGACAAGGTGCTGGACGAGTTGCTGCGCATCGGGCGCAAGGCCTTCGTCTCCTTCCCGAACTTCGCCTACTGGCGGGTGCGGGCCTCGCTGCTGTGGGGTGGCCGCATGCCGGTGACCCGCACGCTGCCGGTCGCCTGGTATGCGACGCCCAACATCCACCATCTGACCGTCGACGACTTCCGCGCCTTCCTGCAGGACCGCGGCATCGTCACGGAAGGCGCCTGGTTCCTCAACGGCGACCGGCTGACCAGCGAGTGGGCCGCCAACTTCCGTGCCGAACATGCGGTGTTTTTGATTCGGCGGTAGGTGAAGCCCCTCCCTGAAAGGGGGGGTTGGGGTGGGTCTTGGGTCGCGATACGGACGCCCCACGCCATGAAATCAAAGTTACGCGTGCCTCCACCCACCCCCGGCCCCTCCCTTTCAGGGAGGGGAGGGTAAGGTCACCCCCGCAGCACCGCGCCCTGCTTGGCCGCCGCCGCGACGATCCGGTCCGAGATCGCCTTGAGCGCCGCCTCGTCGAAGCTCTTGTCGGCGGGCTGGAGCACCACCTCGATGGCGAGGCTCTTCTGCCCCTCCGGCACGCCCGCGCCGGTGAAGACGTCGAACAATGCGACCTCGGTGATCGCCGCCTTGTCCGCCCCGGCGATGGCGCGGATCAGCTTGTCGGACTGCAAGCCGGCATCGACGAGGAAGGCGAAGTCGCGCCGCACCGCCTGCAGCGCCGAAGGCGCGAAGGCGGGACGCGCGCGGCCGGCATCGCGCTTCGCCGGAATCGCATCGAGATAGATGTCCGCCGCGACCATCGGCCCCTCGACGTCGAGCGCCTTCAGCGTCTCCGGATGCAGCTCGCCGAAGGTGGCGAGGATCATCTTGGGGCCGAGGCCGAGTTGCCCGGAGCGCCCCGGATGCCAGGTGTCGCCGCCCGGCCCGATCAGCTGCAGCCGGTCGACCGGCGCGCCGGCCGCGGCCAGCACCGCCAGCGCCTCGGCCTTGGCGTCATAGGCGTCGGCGGCGCGCGCCTTGCCGGTGCGCCAGTCGCGCGCCGCCGCGTCGCCCGCGATCACCACGGTGAGCGTCGGCCGCTCGGCATCGTCCAGGTAGCGGCGGCCGAGCTCGAACAGGCGGATCGCCTTCTCGCCGCGATCGCGGTTGCGCTGCGCCGCGCGGGCGAGGCCCGGGACGAGCGAGGGGCGCATCACCTTGAGATCCTCGGAGATCGGGTTGGCGAGCGTCCAGCCGCCGCCGAACGGCGCCGCCTCCTTCTCGGAGAGGAAGGACCATGTCACGGCTTCCGCGAAACCGCGCGCGGCCGCCGCGCGGCGCGCCTTGCGCTCGATGCGCTGCTCGGGCGAGGCGGTCGGCTTGGCCACGCCTTCGGCGCGGGGCAGGGGGGTGGAGGGCACCTTGTCCAGCCCCTCGATCCGCACGATTCCCTCGACCAGATCGGCGGTGCCGTCGATGTCGCGGCGCCAGCTGGGGATGGTGACGGTGAAGTCGTCCGAGACGCCGAAGCCGAGGCGCTCCAGAATGGCCTTCTGGCGATCCGCCGGCACGTCGAAGCCACCGAGCGCCAGCACGCGGGCCGGATCGTAGGTCAGCATGCGCTGCGCCACCGGCGGCTGGCCGGCGCGCGTGATCGCGCTGGCGGTGCCGCCGCAATGATCGAGCACCAGTTTCGTGGCGATCGCCAGCCCGTCATCGAGGAAGGCGGGATCGACACCGCGCTCGAAACGCTGGCGCGCGTCGCTGGTCAGCGCCAGTTTCTGGCCGGTCAGCGCGATATGGTCGGGATCGAAGAAGGCGCATTCGATCAGCACGTCGGTGGTCGCCGCCGACACGCCCGAATGCTCGCCGCCCATGATGCCGCCGATGTCGTGCACCGCCACGTCGTCGGCGATCACGGTCATCGTCGAATCGAGCGCGTAGGTCTTGCCGTTGAGCGCCAGCACCTGCTCGCCGTCCTTCGCCCGCCGCGCGACCAGCGCGCCGGAGAGCTTCGCCCGGTCATAGACGTGCAGAGGCCGGCCGAGATCGATCGAGACGAAGTTGGTGATGTCGACCAGCGTGGAGATCGGCTTCTGCCCGATCGCCTTGAGCTTGTCCGCCATCCACCGGGGCGAGGCGCCATTGGTGAGGCCCGACACCGCCTGGGCGTAGAAAGCCGGGCAGCCCTCGGGATCGTCGGTCCGCACCTCGGGCGCGGGATCGACGCCCGCGACCGGCGCCAGCGACTCCATCCGATAGACCTCATGGAGAGGCTTCAGCGTCCCCAGCCCGAACGCCGCGAGATCGCGGGCGATGCCGCGCACGCCCATGCAATCCTGCCGGTTGGGGGTGACGCTCACGTCGAACAGGGGATCGTCCAGCCCCGCCCATTCGGCATAGCTGGCGCCGATCGGCGCGTCCTGGGGCAGCTCGACGATGCCGTCATGATCCTCGCCGAGCAGCAGCTCGCGGAAGGAGCACATCATGCCGTTCGATTCGACGCCGCGGATGGCGGCGACCTTGAGCGTCATGTCGGGGCCGGGCACCCATGTCCCCGGCGCGCCGAAGATGCCGACCAGCCCGGCGCGCGCATTGGGCGCGCCGCAGACGACCTGCAGCGGGCCATCGCCCGCATCCACCGAAAGCACCTGCAGCTTGTCGGCCTGCGGATGCGGCGCGGCGGTCAGCACGCGCGCGATACGGAACGGCCGCAGCACGTCGGCGGGGTTGGAGACATCCTCCACCTCCAGCCCGATACGGGTGAGCGCGTCGGCCACCTGCGGGGCGTCGGCCTCGGTGTCGAGATGCTCCTTGAGCCAGCCCAGGGTGAACTTCATGCCCCCACTCCTCCGGAAAGGGTGGGCACATCCAGCGCCGCGAACCCGTAATGACGCAGCCAGCGCAGATCGCCGTCGAAGAAGGCGCGCAGGTCGTCCATGCCGTATTTCAGCATCGCCAGCCGGTCGATCCCGCAGCCGAAGGCGAAACCCTGCCATTCGCGCGGGTCAAGCCCACAGGCCTCGATCACCTTGGGGTGGACCATGCCGGAGCCGAGGATCTCCATCCACCCGTCCGGCTCGGCGCCGCCGATCGTGCGCTTGCCCTTCACCAGCGTGTAGCCGACATCGACCTCCATCGACGGCTCGGTGAAGGGGAAATAGCTCGGGCGCAGGCGCAGCACGATGTCGTCGCGCTCGAAATAGGCCTTCACGAAGGTCTCGAGCGTCCATTTCAGATGGCCGAGCGTGATGCCGCGATCGATCACCAGCCCCTCGACCTGGTGGAACATCGGCGTGTGGGTGGCGTCGCTGTCCGATCGGTAGGTGCGGCCCGGCGCGATGATGCGGATCGGCGGCTTCTCGGTCACCATCGTGCGGATCTGCACGGGCGAGGTGTGGGTGCGCAGCAGCATCTTCCGGTTCTCGCCGTCGACACGGTCGAAATAGAAGGTGTCGTGCATCGCGCGCGCCGGATGAGTCTCCGGAATGTTGAGCGCGGTGAAATTGTGCCAGTCGTCCTCGATCTCCGGGCCGGTCGCGACCGCGAAGCCGAGATCGGCGAAGATTTCCGCGAGCTCGTCCATCACCTGGGAGACGGGATGGACCGATCCGCCCTGCAGCCCGGCGATCGGCAACGACATGTCGAGCGTCTCGGAGGCGAGCCGCCGGTCGAGCAGCGCCCGGTCCATCTTCGCCTTGGCATCGGCGATCGCGCCGGTCACCGCCTCGCGCAGCGCCTGGATGCGCGGCCCCTGCACCTGCCGCTCGTCGGGCGCCATGCCGCCCAGCGTCTTGAGCAGCGCCGTGACGCTGCCCTGCTTGCCAAGCGCGGCGACGCGCGCCGCCTCCAGTGCCTCGGGCGTATCGGCGGCGGCGATGGCGCCGAGCAGATCGCTTTGCAGCGTGTCGATATCGGTGGTCACGAAGGCTCTCCGGATGTCGGCCGCATCCGGCCGAGGCGGGTGCGACCTAGCGGCTGCGACGCTTGCGGATCAAGCCCCCGTCACTGGTGCGCGAAATCGGCGCAGGCGCGCAGCACCTGAAAGCCGATGACGGCGACGAACACGCCCCAGCGCCATGCCGACCGGCGACTGCTCCACTTCCGGACCGCGCGACCGACGGCCGCGCTGCCGCGACGGGCCTGCAGCCGTGCGCGGCCCAGCAGCGTCTCGTGGGCCTTGCGGATATGCTCGCGCCAGGCGGCGACATCCTCCGCCTTGAATTCCGTCCGCAACGAGGGAAAGCGCGTATCGATCGCCGTGAGGAACGTCTCCACCTCCGACACGAGGCCCGGCCGCCAGCGCAGGCGCTTCGGGTTCGGCGCCGCCAGCAGGGCGCGATAGGGCGCGTAATAGGTCGCGCCGGGGGTCCGGACCGTCCGATCGAAGATCTGCGCATCGCGATAGCGATCGAGCACCGCACGGACCAGGGGCGGGCAGTTCCATTGCTGCGACGCTTCCGCCCAGCCGAAGCGGACGATCGCCAGATCGAGCATCGCATTGCTGCGCGGCACGGCGCGCAGGATGGTATGCGCCAGCCAGGTCTCGACGGCCGTTCGCCGGTCGATCAGTTCGAGATCGGGATGGGCCAGCATCCGCTCCGTGATCGCGCGCACCTCCGGGAAGATCGCCTCCCGGCTATCCTCGCCGTAGAGCAGGCGCTCCAGCGCGCCGGCCTCCGCCTCCAGCGTGGCCCGCGGCGGACCATCGGACGGCTCGACGAGGGCCGGGCCCGCGGGTTCCGGTCGCTCTTCCCCCCCTTCGGCCCGGGAATCGATGTCCGCTTCGGGCGGCTCTTCCGGCGCCGCCACGGGCCGGACGGCCGCCGCGGCCTGACGGCGGGCCTGCTCGTAGGCGGCCCGCAGCCGGAGGAAGGCATCGCGATCCACCTCCTCGTCGATCGCCTTCAACCGGGCCGAATAGGCGCGGCGGATGGCCGTCTCATCGTCCGTCTTCGCGATGCCGAGCGTCGCCCAGATGCTCACAGGAAGCGCTCGCCCTCGATCTGGTCGAGCGCGGCCTCCAGCTGGCCCCGCGCTTCGGCGATGGCGCGTGGTTCCTGCCCGTCCAGCACCGTCTGGAACTGCAGGATCATCTGCCCCACCCAGGCACGCCGATCGCCCAGCATGTCGCCGTAGCAGCGCTCGGCCCGCGCCAGCACGGCGGCATTGGCGGCATCCTCGCGCGGATGATGCTTGAGCGCGGCGAGCACGGCGCGGCGCGCGGCCAGATCCTCCGGCGATTGCGCATCCTGCTCGTCGGCGATCGTCAGCTGGCGGGTCTCCCCGCTTTCCGGAAGCGTGACGTCGACTTCCAGCAGGCCGCTGGCGTCATAGCTGAAGCGCACGTCCACCGAGACCTCGCCCGCGGGGCGCGGCGGCACCGGGATCTCGATCTGGCCGAGCTCGACATTGCTCGACACCTCGCGCGCCTCGCCCTGATAGACCTTGAAGGTCACCCTGCGCTGATTGTCGGCCACCGTCTCGAACCGGCGCTCGCGGCTGGCGGGCACGATCGTGTTGCGCTCGATGATCGGCGCGAACAGGCCGGTGCGCATCGAACCGTCCGGCATGCGCTGCGACGTGTTCACGCCCAGCGTGAAGGGGCAGACGTCGGTGAGGCGAACCTCCTTCAGCGCGACATCCCGGGCGCGCAGACCCGCCAGCACGGCAGCGCCGAGCGCGACGGCATGGTCCGGATGCACGCTCGTCGCCGGGAAGCGGCCGAACATCCGGGTGACCGCGCGGCGCACGATCGGCATGCGGGTGGCGCCGCCGACCATCACGATCTCGCTGAGCTTGCCCGAATCGAGCCCCGAATCGCGCATCGCCCGCAACACCGGGTCTTTCAGCCGGGTGATCAGCGGCTGGGCGGCATCCTCGAAGTCCGCGGCGCTGATCGTCACCTCGTGGCGCTCGTCTCCGCGCGTGAAGGCGAAGAGCGCCTCGTCCGCCTCGCTCAGCACGCGCCGGGCGCGCTCCGCGGCGGCGCGCAGAATTTCCGCGATGCGCACGGGATCGCCCCGGGGATGGGTCGCAATCTCGGGAAGCCGGCCGGACGCGAGCGCGACGAGGGCCTCGTTGAAATCCTCGCCGCCGAGCCGATTGTCTCCGGCCGACGCGCGCACCTCGACGATGCCATCGAAAATCTCGACGATCGAGACGTCGAACGTCCCGCCGCCGAGGTCGAAGACGAGGAAGGGCTCGCGATCCGCGCGATCGTGGATCCCATAAGCGAGCGCGGCCGCGGTGGGCTCGTTGACCAGCCGCTCGACCCTGAGCCCGGCCAGCTCGCCGGCGCGCCGCGTCGCCTTGCGCTGCTTGTCGTTGAAATAGGCCGGCACGGTGATCACCGCGCCGGTGACCGGCTCGCCCGCCCAGGCTTCGGCATCGGCCTTGAGGCTGGAGAGCACCAGAGCCGACAGATCCTCCGCGGAAAAGCTGCGCTTGCCGAGCTTCACCGACCGGTTGGTGCCGATCAGGCGCTTGAAGGCCCTGGCGGTGCTCGCGGGATGCGAAGGCTGCCGCTCGCGCGCCGCCATGCCGACGAGCAGGCTGCCATCCTCCGCGATGCTCACCGCCGAGGGCGTGAGCAGATCGCCCAGCGCATTGGGGATGAGCATGGGCGCGCCATCGCGGAACACCGCGACCGCGCTGTTGGTCGTTCCCAGATCGATGCCGACGAGCACAGCCACCCCACACAAGCCCCCGTCGCGGGTTTAGCGGCTCGTTCCGCAAAGAAAAGGGCGCGGAAGCCGAAGCCTTCGCGCCCTTCACCGTTCGTTCGCGATCCGGCTTACGCCGCGACGCGCGCGCCCTCCGGGAGAGCGGCCTTCGCCTGCGCGATGATGGCCTTGAACGCCTCGCCCTCGTGCATGGCGATGTCGGCGAGGACCTTCCGGTCCAGCTCGACGCCCGCCAGCTTCAGGCCGTGCATGAACACGCCGTAGGTCAGGCCCTCGGCGCGCACCGCCGCGTTGATACGCTGGATCCAGAGCGCGCGGAACGAGCGCTTCTTCACCTTGCGGTCGCGATAGGCGTACTGGCCGGCCTTCTCGACGGCCTGGCGGGCGATGCGGATCGTGTTCTTGCGACGGCCGCGATAGCCCTTCGCCTGATCGAGAATCCGGGTGTGCTTGGCGCGGGTGGTCGTACCCCGCTTCACGCGTGCCATAGTCTAAGCCTCCCTCAGTTCAGGCCGTAGGGGGCCCAGAGCTTCACGCGGGCCGTATCGGCCTCGGCGAGCACGGTGGTGCCACGGTTGGTGCGGATATACTTGGCGTTGTGCGAAATCAGGCGGTGGCGCTTGCCGGCCACGCCATGCTTCACCTTGCCGGTGGCAGTGAGCTTGAAGCGCTTCTTCACGCCGCTCTTGGTCTTCAGCTTGGGCATTTTCGACTCCTTATGATGTCGATTGCGAGTCGGCCACGGCAGCCCTTTTAGCCGGACGACCCCTCGATCGAAGCGCGCGCCTATAGGGAGAAAGCCGGTTGCACGCAAGGACGGAAAGGAACCGCGCTGCAAATCCGGCCGTTTCCCGCCATCGTGAACATGGAACAGCCCGTCCCGGCCGATCCGATCGAGCCCGTATCGCCGCCGCCGGGGGCGAAGAGGCGGATTCGCTGGAGCGCCCCGATCGGCATCGGGCTGTCGGTCCTCGCCATCCTCATCGGCCTGATCGTGCTGGCCTGGGCGATCCTGTTCATCACCAAGGGCCGCTTCCTCAAGGCCCGGTTCGAGAGCATCGCCTCCAGCCTGTCCGAGCGGCAGGTGACGGTGGCGGGCGACTTCCAGCTCTATTTTGATCCGATCAACGTGAAGTTCGTCGCGGACGGCCTCTCCGTCTCCAATCCGGCCTGGGCCTCCAAGCCCCATTTCCTGACGGCCGATCATGTCGACACCCGCATCTCGACCGTGCGGCTGATCTTCGGCACCCGCCATGCGCGCTGGCTGAACCTGAACAATGCCGCGATCGACACCGAATGGGACAAGACCCATACGCGCAACACCTGGACGTTCGGCGATCCGAACAGGAAGGGCGAACCCTTCCAGATGCCGACCATCGATCGGGCGACGGTGGCCGGCACCACGTTGCGCTATCGCGATCCGACGATGCAGCTCTTCGTCGATGCCGCCTTCGACACCGTGACCGCCACCGGCACCCGCATCAACGATGCGGTCCGCGCCCGCGCCACCGGCTCCGCGCGTGGCCATGCCTTCACCGCGACGGCCGCCTTGCTCTCCCCCAATGCCGCGATCGCCAATGGCCGCACCCGGATCCAGGCCGTGATCGACGCGGCCCGCACCCACGCCACGATCGCCGGCTCGCTGGTCCGCCCGACGCAGATCGACGATGCCCAGCTCGACGTCACGGTGCGCGGCCAGAATATCCGGACCCTGTTCGACGCGATCGGCGTCGCGGTGCCCGATACGCGCCGCTACCATCTGCGCTCACACTTCACGAAGGATGGCGGCGCCTACCGCTTCACCCGGCTCTCCGGCGTGATCGGCGACAGCGACATTGCCGGCGGACTGACCATCACCATGCCCAAGGACCGGCTGAAGCTGGATGCCGACCTGCGGTCCGACAAGGTCGATATTCTCGATATCGGGCCGATGATCGGCTATGATCCCGACAGGCTCGCGACCGTCGGCGCCACCGCCGCCGCGACCACGCAGACCAAGGCCGACCACCCGCGCATCCTGCCCGACGCGCCGCTGCGCGTGGAGGCCCTCAAGACCTTCGATGCCCACGTCGCCTACAAGGTCCGCGTGATCCGCGCGCCGCACGTGCCGGTCTCCAACGTCGCGCTGACGCTCGACCTCGATCACAACCTGCTCAAGCTCTCGCCCATGACGATGGACGTGTCGGGCGGGCATCTCTGGTCCGACATCACGCTCGATGCCCGCGATCCGCGCGTGATCACCGATTACGACATCCGCCTCTCGCCGACGCCGATGGGCCGCCTGCTCGCCGGCTGGGGCGTGGACGAATCGGGCACCACCGGCACGATCGCGGCGCGCGTGCAGATGCACGGCATCGGCGATTCGGTGCGCAAGTCGCTCGCCACGTCGGACGGGCGCATCGCGATCGTGATGCCGGCGGGCGATTTCTGGATGCGCAACGTCCAGCTCGCCGAGTTCGACATCGGCGTGTTCCTCCAGCGCCTGCTCCAGAAGAAGCTCAAGAAGCCGGTGCACATCAATTGCGGGCTGATCGCCTTCACCGTGAAGGACGGCATCGCGGCGGCCGACCCGATCCTGATCGACACCGATGCCAACGTGATGGCGGCCAAGGGCGGCTTCAGCTTCAGGGATGAATCGGTGAACGTCCAGTTCCGCGCCGATGCCAAGAAATTCTCGGTCTTCTCCGGCCAGTCGCCGGTGAACATCGGCGGCACGTTCGCCCAGCCCAGGCTCGGCATCATCACGCCGCAGCTGCTGGCGCGCGGTGGCGCGGCGGTGGCGCTGGGCGTGCTCGGGACGCCGGTCGCCTCGGTGCTCGCCTTCGTCGATCCGGGCGACGCCAAGAGCGCCGCCTGCGGCCCGGTGCTGGCCGGCGCCCCGGCGACGGCCCAGCACACCACCAAGGGCAAGCCGATCAAGCTGCTCGGCACGAAGGGCGAGAATGGTCGGCAGGCCGCCACACCCAAGCCCGAGAAGAAGAAGGTGCTGGGGATTTTCTAGTGGGACTCCCCTCCCCGGAAGGGAGGGAGGATCAGCCGCCCAGCACGTCCAGGATCGGCGCCATCAGCCGCGCATCGCCCACCGCGATCACGCGGCCGTCGCTGTCATGATCGAGCGGACGGCCCGCCCAGTCGCGCATCAGCCCGCCGGCCCCTTCGACGATCGGCACCAGCGCCGCGAAATCGTAGATCTTGAGCCCCGCCTCGATCACCGCATCGAGCTGGCCGAGCGCGAGCTGGCCGTAATTGTAGCAATCCCCGCCCCAGATCGAATCGCGCGCATGATCGGTCACGCGGGAATAAGCGGCGAGCTGCGCGGGCGTGAAATATTTGGGCCCGGTGGTCGCGACATGGGCGTGGCCGAGCGTGCCGCATTCGCGCGTGCCGGCGATGCCGTCGTTGAAGCGGGTGCGGCGGCCCGCCACGCCCAGCCAGCGCTCCCCGAGGATCGGCTGGTTGAGGATGCCGAGCACGGGCTTCCCCGCCTCCAGCAGCGCGATCAGCGTGCCGAAGATCGGCCGGCCGGTGACGAAGGAGCGCGTCCCGTCGATCGGATCGAGCACCCAGACGCGCTCGGCATCGTCTCGCGCGCGCCCATATTCCTCGCCGACGATGCCATCCCGCGGCCGCTCCGCATCGAGGATCGCGCGCATCGCCGCCTCGGCGCCGCGATCCGCCTCGGTGACGGGCGAGGCGTCGTCCTTGTCCTCGCGCGTGAAGGCGGCGCGGAAATAGGGGCGGATGGCCTCGCCTGCCGCATCGGCGAGACGGTGGGCGAGCTGGATATCGTCCTCGGTCATGGCGGCAAGCCGTAGCGGAACCCACCCGCGCCGCGCTAGACCGCAGCGAAGGAGAATCGCTCATGCGCCACGCCATCATCCCCGGCATCCGCTACGAGGATGCGCCCGCCGCCATCCTGTTCCTGTGCGACGCCTTCGGCTTCCTGCCGCACGCCATCTATCCGGACGAGGAGGATCAGCAGATCATCCACCACGCCCAGCTGCTGCTGGACGGCAACATGATCATGCTGGGCAGCGCGGTGCCGGGCGACGCGCGCGACCGCTTCCGCCTGCGCACGCCGGAGGAAGCGGAGGGCGTCACCATGACGCTCTACGTCGTGGTGGCGGACGTCGATGCGCATTGCGAGCGTGCCCGCGCCCACGGTGCCGAGATCGTCGACGAGCCCCACGACAATGACGGCTATCCTGGCCGCGGCTATGCGGCGCGCGATCCGGAGGGCCATGTCTGGAGCTTCGGCAGCTACGATCCCTTCGCGCCGCCCGAGGATGCCTGATGGCTGAGGTGGCTCCCAATCCTCCCCCGCCAGGGGGAGGTGGCGCCGTAGGCGACGGAGGGGGAGGACGGCGGTGTATTACCGATAGCGCGCCGCCGCCCGCCCCCTCCGTCAGGCTACGCCTGCCACCTCCCCCTGGCGGGGGAGGATTGAGAGCTTGGCGCTTCTGCCTCGGAGCCCGCTATTTCGGCGGCAACCTCCGCACGAATTCGATCGCCTTCCCGACGAGCGCCCGGCGCAGCGCATCATCGTCCCGGCTGGCGTCGGGCGACACCCGCACCCAGCCGGGCATGGCGCGTTCGCCCATCACGACCGTCGCCACCTCGGGATGGGCCAGCGCCCAGCTGTCCTCGCCTTTGCCGAGCCGGACCATCAGGCCCTTGCCGCTCGCCGCGCAGAGCAGATGACCGTCGAGCAGCCAGCAGAGGCCGCCGAACATGGCCTTCTCGGTGACGCCGCCTTCGTCGCCCAGCACCTCGCGGAGCATGTCCTCGAGGAGCCAGTCGCGCGCCATGCCCGCCTCAGTCGAACAGCGAGGAGACGGAGCTTTCGTCGGCGATGCGCTTGATCGCCTCGGCGAGCAAAGGCGCGATGGTGAGCTGCCGGATCTTCCTGGCCTCGGCCACCGCCGGCGGCGCGAGAATCGAGTCGGTCACCACCAGCTCGGTCAGCGCTGATCCCTCGACGCGGGCGACGGCGCCGCCGGAGAGCACGCCATGGCTCACATAGGCGACGACATCCTCGGCACCGGCCTCGCGCAGCGCGGCCGCGGCGTTGCACAACGTGCCGGCCGAATCGACGATGTCGTCGACCAGGATGCAGAAGCGGCCGGCGGGATCGCCGATGATGTTCATCACCTCCGACTCGCCCGGCTTCTCGCGCCGCTTGTCGACGATGGCGAGCGGGGCGTTGCCGAGCCGCTTGGACAGCGCGCGGGCGCGCACCACGCCGCCGACGTCCGGCGAGACGACCATCAGGTTGCGGCCCGAGAAGCGCGCCAGCAGGTCCGCCGACATCACCGGGGCGGCAAACAGATTGTCGGTCGGGATATCGAAGAAGCCCTGGATCTGCCCGGCATGGAGATCGACCGAGAGGACGCGGTCGGCGCCGGCCGCCGTCACCATGTTGGCCACCAGCTTGGCCGAGATCGGCGTGCGCGGCCCCGGCTTCCGGTCCTGCCGGGCATAGCCGAAATAGGGGATGACCGCCGTGATCCGCCGTGCCGACGCGCGCTTCAGCGCATCGATGCAGATCAGCAGCTCCATGAGATTGTCGTTGGCGGGAAAGCCGGTCGACTGCAGGACGAACACGTCCTCGCCGCGCACATTCTCCTGGATCTCGACGAAGATCTCCTCGTCGGCGAAGCGGCGCACGCTCGCCTTGGTGAGCGGCATGTCGAGATAATCGGCGATCGCCTTGGCGAGCGTCAGGTTGGAATTGCCCGACAGAAGTTTCATCGTGTGGATATCCCCGCACGGCCCCCGCCGGGCCTTTCGCGCGCGCCTTAGCGGTGATGCCGCGTCCTGCCAAGTTGCGGGATGATGACAGAGTGCTAGAGGCGCTCCCCATGACGGTCATCACCCGCTTCGCGCCCTCGCCCACCGGCAAGCTGCATGTCGGCAATATCCGCACCGCCCTGGTGTGCTGGATGGCGGCGCGCGTGGCGGGCGGCCGCTTCCTGCTGCGGCTGGACGACACCGATCGCGCGCGCTCCACGGAAGAGAATGTCGTCGCGATCCGGCGCGATCTCGCCTGGCTCGGGCTGGTGCCCGATGGCGAGGTGCGCCAGTCGGATCGCTTCGCGCTCTACGAGGCGGCGTTCGAGACGCTCCACGCGGAAGGCCGGGTCTATCCCTGCTACGAAAGCGAGGAGGAGCTGTCGCTCAAGCGCAAGGTGGCGCTGGGGCGCGGCCTGCCGCCGATCTACGACCGCGCCGCCTTGACGCTGACGGCGGCGGAGCGGCAGGCGCTGGAGGCGCGGGGCATCCGCCCGCACTGGCGCTTCAAGCTGGAGGCGGCGCCGATCGCATGGACCGACCTGATCCGCGGCCCGCAGCATTTCGAGGGCGTGGCGCTGTCCGATCCCGTCGTGCGGCGCGCGGACGGCAGCTGGCTCTATCTGCTGCCCAGCGTGATCGACGATATCGACATGAGAATCAGCCATGTCGTGCGTGGCGAGGATCATGTCTCCAACACCGCGGTGCAGATCCAGATGTTCGAGGCTTTAGGCGCCAACTTACCGAAGTTCGCGCACATGGCGCTTCTGGTCGGGGCCGACGGCAAGCTGTCCAAGCGCGAGGGGTCGATCGGGGTGGAGGCGATCCGGGCCGACGGGATCGAGCCGCAGGCGGTGATCGGCCTGCTCGCCAGGATCGGGACGAGCGAGCCGGTGGTGCCGGTCGCCACCCCCGCCGACCTGCTGCCGGGCTTCGGCTTCGACCATATGGGCCGGGCGCCGGCCCGGTTCGACTCGGCCGAGCTGGCCCAGCTCAACGCCAAGACCTTGCATCTGCTGCCTTATGAGGCGGTGCGCGAGCGGCTGCCGGAGGGCGTCGGCGAGACGGCGTGGCTCGCCATCCGGCCCAACCTCGCCACCGTGGCCGACGCCGCGCCGGCGCTCGCGATGATCGAAGGGCCGCTCGAAGCGCCGGATTTTCCCCAGGAAGACAAGGACTTCTGCGCCGAGGCGGCCCGCGCCGCCGAGGCCATCGACTGGTCCGCCAATCCCTGGCCCGCCCTCACCACCGCGCTCAAGGCCGCCACCGGCCGCAAGGGCAAGGCCCTGTTCCTGCCGCTGCGCCGCGCGCTCACCGGGCAGGACCATGGCCCCGAAATGGCCGCCCTCCTCCCCCTGATCGGCCGCGAACGCGCGATCGACCGGCTGCGGCTGGCGGCGGGGGGCGCATAGGCCTATCTTATGCCCATGGCCCGTTCCTCCTTCTCGCCGTTCAAGCCGCCCTCGCCCCGGCGCTTCGTCGCCGGCTTCCGCGATCTCGGCTTCTTCCTGAAGACCCGCACGCGCACCGACTATGTGATCGCGGCGATCGCCGCCTCGATGACGATCTTCATCATCTTCGCCTTCTGGCACGACAGTTCGTACAAGGCCGAGCCGCAGATCATCTACGTGCAGAACTGGCCCGCCAACCGCACCGACGACCAGATCCGCGCCGACCAGAAGAAGGACCGGATCGCGCGCCAGCAGGCCGAGGCGGAGCGCAAGGCGGTGTTCCAGAAGATGCAGAAGGCGACCAGCGGCTGGCTGTGAGCGCCGCCCGGGGCCCGGCATCGGGCAAGGATGTCCACGGGGACGCCCGCTGGATGGCGGCGGCGGCGGCGCTGTCCGAGCGCGGCCGGGGGCGGACGGCGCCCAATCCCAATGTCGGCTGCGTGATCGTGCGGGACGGCCGCGTCGTCGGGCGCGGCTGGACCCAGCCCGGCGGGCGCCCCCATGCCGAGGCGATGGCGCTGGCGCAGGCCGGCGATGCGGCGGCGGGCGCGACCGTCTACGTCACGCTGGAACCCTGCGCGCACGAGAGCCCGCGCGGCCCCGCCTGCGCCGACCTGCTGGTCGCGGCGCGGCCGGCGCGGGTGGTCGGCGCGCTCACCGATCCCGATCCGCGCACGGCCGGCCAGGGCTTCGCGCGGCTGCGCGCGGCGGGGATCGACGTGGCGGAAGGCGTCTCGGCCGACCTGGCCGGGCGCGCCATGGCCGGCTTCCTGACCCGCCAGGCGCTGGGCCGCCCGCACGTGACGCTCAAGCTCGCCACCTCGCTGGACGGCCGGATCGCGCTGCCGTCGGGCGAGAGCCGGTGGATCACCGGGCCGGAGGCGCGGGCGCACACCCATCTGGAGCGGGCGCGGGCGGATGCGATCCTGGTGGGCCGGGGGACGTTCGAGGCGGACGCGCCGCAGCTCGACGTGCGGCTGGCGGGGCTGGAGGAGCGGAGCCCGGCGCGGCTCTTGCTCACGACCCGCTTGTCCTCCCCCCGTCACCCCGGACTTGATCCGGGGTCCCGCTCGCCTTCGAACGCGGCGGAAGGAAGCGGGACCCCGGATCAAGTCCGGGGTGACGATGAGGGATGGACCCTGGTGCCCTCCCCTCACGCCATCGCCGCCCTCCCCATCGACCACCTGCTCGTCGAAGGCGGCGCCGGCGCGGCCTCCGCCTTCCTCGCCGCCGATCTGGTCGATCGCCTGCTGCTCTATCGCGCGCCGATCCTGATCGGCGAGGGCCGCGCCTGCATCGGCGACATCGGGCTCGCCGGCCTCGCGGACGCGCATGGGCGATGGCGGCTGGCCGACGCGCGCGCGCTCGGCGCGGATCGACTCGAAATCTATGAACGACGGCGCTAGGGGACGGCCATGTTCACCGGGATCATCACCGATATCGGCACCGTCCGCAGCATCGAGCGACGCGGCGACCTGCGCCTCGTCATCGACAGCGGCTACGACATGGGCGGCGTCGATCTCGGCGCCTCGATCGCCTGTTCGGGCGCCTGCCTGACGGTGGTCGACAAGGCGCCCGCCGGCGAGAAAGGCTGGTTCGCGGTCGACGTCTCGGCCGAGACGATCGCGCGCACCGCGCCGGGGCTGTTCGAGCCGGGCGCCCGCCTCAACCTCGAACGCGCGCTCAAGGTGGGCGACGAGCTCGGCGGCCATATCGTCACCGGCCATGTCGATGGCATCGGCACGCTCGTCTCCGCCGAACCGGAGGGCGATTCGATCCGCATCGTGATCGAGGCGACCACCGCGCTCGCCCCCTATCTGGTCGCCAAGGGATCGATCACGGTCGACGGCGTCTCGCTCACCGTGAACAGCATCGAGGATGTGGCCGGCGGCGCCTGCCGCTTCGGGCTCAACATCATCCCGCACACCCAGCAGCTCACCACGCTCGACGACCTGACGCCGGGCCGCCCCTTCAACCTCGAGATCGACATCCTCGCCCGCTATCTGGGCCGCATGGAGCAGCTCCGCCGATGACCGCGCCTTTCCGCACCACCCGCCACGCCTTCCTCTCCCCCACCGAGGAGATCATCGACGAGGCGCGCAACGGCCGCATGTTCATCCTCGTCGACGACGAGGACCGGGAGAATGAGGGCGATCTCGTCATCCCCGCGCAGATGGCGACGCCGGCCGCGATCAACTTCATGGCGACCCACGGCAAGGGCCTGATCTGCCTGGCGCTGGGCAAGGAACGGGTCGACCAGCTCGGCCTCCAGCTGATGTCCGCCAGGAACGGCACGCGGCACGAGACCGCCTTCACCGTTTCGATCGAGGCGCGCGAGGGCGTCTCCACCGGCATCTCGGCGGGCGACCGCGCCCGCACCGTGGCGGTGGCGATCGACGCCGCCAAGGGCCCCGAGCATATCGTCACGCCGGGCCACGTCTTCCCGCTGATCGCCAAGCCGGGCGGCGTGCTGGTCCGCGCCGGCCACACCGAGGCGGCGGTGGACGTCTCCCGCCTCGCCGGCCTCAACCCGTCGGGCGTGATCTGCGAGATCATGAAGGAGGACGGGACGATGGCCCGGCTCGACGATCTCGTCGCCTTCGCGCAGCGCCATGGCCTCAAGATCGGCACGATCCGCGACCTGATCGCCTATCGCCGCCGCCACGACCACAATGTCGAGCGGATCGCCGAGGCGACCTTCACCAGCCGCTGGGGCGGCGACTGGAGCGCCGTCAGCTTCCGCAACAAGGCGGTCGACACCGAGACGCTGGCGCTGGTGAAGGGCCGCATCGATCCCGGCAAGCCGACGCTCGTGCGCATGCACACGCTCGGCCTGTTCTCCGACGTGCTGGGCCTGGAGAGCGACCGGTCCGGCCTGCTCGCCCGCGCCATGGAGGCGATCGCGGCGGAGGGCGCGGGCGTGGTCGTGCTGCTCAACAGCCAGGCCAAGGTCTCGCAGGCGGTGCGGATGATGGCGGGCGAGAAGGGCCCCGACATGCACGAGCTGCGCGATTACGGCCTCGGCGCGCAGATCCTCGCCGAGCTCGGCATCCACGACATGGTGCTGCTGACCAACTCGCACCACACGCTGATCGCCCTGGACGGCTACGGCCTCAACATCGTCGAGGAGCGCCCGATCTCCGGAGGGAACGCCTGATGGCCAACATCCTGATCGTCGAGGCCCGTTTCTACGAGCATCTGAACGACCTGCTGCTGGAGGGC
>Ga0105237_10001659_pt1 | contig 28886 bp, 15 predicted proteins | sample KBSC24metaG_FD_81520 | JGI IMG/M metagenome (GOLD analysis project Ga0105237, IMG submission 81520) | Corn rhizosphere microbial communities from Kellogg Biological Station, Michigan, USA - KBS C2-4 metaG | ecosystem: Host-associated > Plants > Roots > Rhizosphere > Soil | place: Michigan, USA... | reverse complement strand
GTGGTGGGCACGCCCTCGGCGACCATGTTCATGGACGAAACGATATCCGCGAGGCGTTCGCCGCGGCCCAGCCGCTCGCCGACCGCGTGGTTCCGGCTATGGCGGGAAAAGCACGTGACCATCAGGTCGCCGATTCCGCTCAGGCCCTGAAAGGTGTCGCGTTGGCCGCCCAGGGCGACCCCGAGCCGGATCAGTTCGGCGAGCGAGCGCGTCACGAGCGCGGCCTTGGAATTGTCGCCCAGGCCGAGCCCGTCGCAAACCCCGGCGGCGATGGCGAAGATGTTTTTCAGTGCCCCGCCTAACTCGATGCCCGGCACATCTTCGCTCGTGTAGGAGCGGAAAAAGGGGGTGGTGAAGGCGGGTTGCAATCGTTGGAGGGTGGCGGCATCACGGCACCCGAGCACCACGGCAGTCGGCATTTTGCGGGCAACCTCCTCGGCATGGCCGGGCCCCGAAAGGACCGCGACGAGGTTTTGGGGAAGCGACTCGGCGATGATCTCGCTCATCCGCAGCCCGCTGCCGCGCTCGACGCCCTTGGTGCAGGAGAGGAGAATCGCCCCAGGATTGAGCTGGGTTGTTGAGAGGCGGGCGGAGACTTCGCGCACGGCTTTGGACGGCGTGACAAAGAGGATGAGATCGCACGGCGTCAGCGCTTCGAGATCTGCCGTGAATCGGAGTGATTCCGGCAGGGCGACCCCGGGGAGATACGCGGCATTTGCGCGCGTCGCGGCCACCTGGGAGATGTGATCGGCATTATGTCCCCACACGGTGATCGCGGCCTTCGTTTCGTGCAGGAGGATGGCGAGGGCCGTACCCCAGCTTCCCGCGCCGATAATGCCGATGTGTTGAAAACCCATGGCTCAGTTGGATCCGTGTGTCGGCATCGTCGGTGGCGGTTCTGGTGCGGATTTGGGCGTGCCGAAACGCAACTCCGTCCCCGCGATGAGACGCTTGATATTGGGCACGTGGCGCTTGATGACGAGCAAACAGGCGAGGACGGCGAAGTGAAAATTGCCCCAGCCCTTCACCGCCGCCCAGCCGTGCGATGGGCCGAAGAAGAGCATGACGATGACCGTGATGGGCAGGGAAATGGCGGCGACGATCGAGGCCAGCGAAACATACCGGGTGAGTTTCAACACCACACCCCACACGGCAAAGATGATGATGCTGACCAACGGCATCATCCCGATGATCACGCCCAGCGAAGTCGCGACCCCTTTGCCCCCCTTGAAGCGCAGCCAGATCGGGAAGTTATGCCCCAGGATGCAGCCGAGCGCCGCGGCGATCCCGGCGAAATCGCTCTCGAGATGCCGCAGTTCCACGCGTCCGCGCGCGACCGGTACGTTGTATCCCCAGTGCGCGGCCAGCCACATGCCGGCGGCGACCGCCAGCCAGCCCTTGAAAGTATCGCAGAGGAAGGCGAACAAGCCCCACTTCTTCCCCATCGTCCGCCACACGTTGGTGGCGCCGATATTCTTGCTCCCGTGTTCGCGGATATCGATGCCCCGCGATTTCGAAATGAGCAGCCCGCTCGGGATCGAGCCGAGAAGATAGCTGACGATGACGATGGCGGCGACGAGCAAAATCATGCCTGGCGGCGGGTGCGCTTCGCCGCGAGCACCGCTTCGATTTCGCCGAGGGGCAGGGTGTTCACCACGTCCTTGCGTGTGAGCCAGCCTTTGCGGGCCGTGCCGATGCCGAAGTGCAAAAACTGCAACTGCGCCGTGTGGTGGGCATCGGGATTGATGGCGCACTTCACGCCTTTGGCCTTGGCGGCGGGCCACCAGCGCCAATCCATGTCCAGCCGGCGAGGGTTGGCGTTGAGCTCGATGATGGTTCCCGTGGCCGCTGCCGCCTCGATCACCGCCACGTGGTCCACGGCGTACCCCTCGCGGGAGAGCAGCAGGCGCCCGGTGAGATGACCGAGCATGGTCACATACGGATTCTCGATCGCTTTGATGATCCGCTTCGTCATCTCCGCCTCCGGAAGGTTGAACACATTGTGGATGCTGACTACGCAATAATCGAGCTGCGCGAGGACTTCATCGGGAAAGTCGAGCGAGCCGTCCTTGAGCACGTCCACCTCGCTGCCGGCGAAGATCTTGAAATGGCCGCCAAAGGTCTTGTTCAGCTCCCGGATCTCCGCGACCTGTTTGAGGAGTTGTTCCGCGTCAAGGCCGTGCGCCTGGAAGGAGGATTTCGAGTGGTCGGCAATGCCGAGGTATTGCAGTCCGAGGTCCTGCGCGGCCGCGGCCATCTCGGCCAGCGTGCTCCGTCCGTCGCTGGCCACGGTGTGATTGTGAAACGTGCCGCGCAGGTTTTCCGTTTCGACCAGGTCCGGCAGGGTGTGGTTTTCCGCCGCGGCGAATTCACCGCGGTCCTCCCGGAGTTCGGGTTCGACGTAGTCCAGGCCGAGGGCGCGGTAGAGGTCGCGCTCTTCGCTGATCGGTGGGACCGGTTGGGGCGTGACCTTGGGCTTTTCATCGGGGCCCAGGCGATACTCGTTGAGCGTCCACCCGCGGGCCAGGGCGCGCTGCCGCATGATGATGTTGTGCTCTTTCGAGCCGGTGAAGTAGTTGAGCGCGAAGGGGTATTCCGGATTCTTGACCACGCGCAGATCGGCCTGGATCCCGATCTTGAGCCGCACGCTCGATTTCGTCGCGCCATTGGCGATCACGCTCTCGACCATCTCATGCTTGACGAAGAATTCGGAGACTTCGACGGGTGTGTTCGTGGCCACGATGAAATCGAGATCGCCGACGATTTCCTTCCGCCGGCGGTAGCTGCCCGCGATCGCGGCCTGGAGGACGCCCGGCAATTCGCGCAGTTCCCCGAGCATGCGCTCCGCGTCGGCTGCGATCTCGCCGAGCCGGAATCGGCCCGCGTGTTTTGCGCGCGACTGGATGGCCGCGAGGATGTTGTCGGCCGTCTTCTTGCCAAAGCCGGACATGGCCGCAGCCCGCCCGTCTTTGCAGGCTTTTTCCAATTCCGCGATCGTCGTGACGCCGAGCTTGTCCCACAGCGCCTTGATCTTCTTCGGGCCGAGCCCCTGGAGTTCGAACATCTCGAAAACCCCCGGCGGAAACTCCGCCTTGAGGTTTTCATAGTAGGGGAGGGTGCCGGTGACGACCAGTTCGGTGACTTTTTCCGCGATCGCCTTGCCGATTCCCTGGATGTCGCCGAGCCGATTCTCGGCCGCGGCGACGGCGAGGTCGCCGGAGTAGGTTTCCAAGGCGCGAGCGGCGTTGGTGTAAGCGCGGATTTTGAAGACGTTTTCGCCTTTCAGCTCGAGCATCTGCGCGATGCTTTCGAGGATGTCGGCGATTTGGTCTTTGGACAGGAGAGCCATGAGGGCTGCGAATCTAGTGCGTCCCGGTTTTCTGTCACGCGGTTTGCGGTGCCGCCGCCCGCTCGATCACCTCCTTCCGGGTGTCGGGCCGCTCAACTCCACAATGCGTGAACGCTTTTCCTCCATGCGTCTTATCGCCAGCCGTTATCAGTCTGATGCCAAAGCTCTATTTCCGTTCACTCGCGTTGGCGGATAGTTGGGTGGTTGGGCCACGGCGCTACCGCTGCGTCCGGCCATCAAGCACACCCAAGACCATGCCCTACGATTACGACGCCATCCTCATCGGGGGCGGGCCTTCCGGCTCCTGCGCTTCCGCCATCCTCGCCGAATACGGCCACCGTGTCCTCGTGCTCGAGCGCGAGAAATTTCCGCGCTATCACATCGGCGAATCGCTGATCCCATTCACCTTCGGGCCGCTGGAGCGGATCGGGATGATCCCGAAAATGAAGGCGTCCCATTTCGTGAAGAAATACAGCGTGACCTTCGTGCAGCCCGACGGGCGTCGCTCGCAGCCGTTCTACTTTTTCACCCGCTACGATCGTGAAACTGTGGCGCAGACGTGGCAGGTATTGCGCTCGGAGTTCGACCAGATGCTGCTGGACAATGCGCGGGAGAAAGGCGCCGAAGTCCGCGAAGAGACAGCCGTGAATCGGTTGCTAATGGACGGTGAACAGGTGGTGGGTGTCGAGGCTACCGACCGCAAGACAGGCCGCACCTACGAAGTGCGCGCGCCGATCACGCTCGATTGCACCGGCAAGGAAGCTTTTACCTCGAACAAGCTCGGCTGGCGCATGCGCGACCCGTACCTGAACAAGATCGCCGTCTGGACCTACTACAAGGATTCCAAGCGTGGCGAGGGGATCGATGAGGGTGACACCACGGTGGCTTATGTGCCGGACAAGGGCTGGTTCTGGCACATCCCGCAACACGACGGGATGACCAGCGTGGGCATCGTCGCCGAGGGGAAATATCTCACCCGTGGCGGGGTGAAGGAGCCGAAAGAGATTTTTCACCGCGAGGTGGAGGAGAATCTGTGGATCAAGGACCGGCTTTCGGTGGGGCAGTCCACGGGGGACTATTTCATCACGAGCGAATACAGCCGCCACTCACGCTATTGCGCCGCCCCGGGTCTGCTGCTGCTCGGTGACGCCCTGGCGTTTCTCGATCCGGTCTTCAGCAGCGGGGTCATGCTGGCTTTGAAGAGCGGTCATTTGGCGGGTGAGGCGGTCCATCAAGGCCTGCTGGCGGGAGATCTTTCCCCCGGTCGTTTTGCGGAATACGGAGCGGCCATCCGCCAGGGGGTGGAGAATATGCGCAAGCTGGTCTATGCGTTTTACGATCCGAATTTCTCCTTCCGCGAAGTGATCAAGCGCCATCCTGAAGCGGGCGGGCAGATCACCGACTGCCTATCCGGAGACGTGAACAAGGATTTTTCGCAGCTCTGGAATTGGGTCCGCGAGTTGGTGCCGCTGCCGGAGGATCTGCCGTACGGGGAGCCGCTGGAGGCGACAGGCGCGGTGGTGGTGTAGCGTGGTGTATCGTGGTGTGAATTGCCCGCTGCCTATACGGTGCGGAAGACGGGTTGCCACGGACTAATGTGCGAGCGTTGGTGAGCCCAAGGAGCGGTGGTTTTCCAACCACCGGCCGTCCAAACGCGGCGGAGCCGCCAACCTCGATGGCTTGATTTCTGCGGAGAATCGAGGTCGTAAGGTTTGGCGGCTCCGCCGCGATGGGACGGTCGGTGGTTGGAAAACCACCGCTCCTTGGGTTCCCGACGCTCGTCGAATTCCCTCAGGTGCTTCCCACTGCGATATTCCCGGTCACCCGAGAACGGGCGCGGCGTCCGCAACCTGCCGCGGCGCGTAACCGAAGCGGTCTTTCAACCGCAAACACGGAGCCTCCAGCACGTGCCAGGAAATGAGCGCAAGCCCCACGGAGATGGCGGTTTTGCCCACGATGCACACAACGCTGGCGAGCACGTAGGAGTGCAATCGCGCAAGCAACGCGGCCTCGGGAAACCAGCGATGCAGCGTCGGCGCGATCAGGAAATGGATGACATAGATACCGTAGCTGTACTTGCCGAAGAAGCGCAGCACCGGATTGTCGATTACGCGGCGGAGCGGCGTGGTGGGCGCATCGGTCAGCAGGATCACGATCAGGCTGGCGTAGAAGCAGCCGAGAAGGGTGAAGCCCACGCTCCGCACGAGGTAGCTGCCCACCCACAGCCCTTTCTCGACAAAGAAATCGGTGAGGAAAATTGCGCCAATGACGGTGAAAAGAACGAGCGCCCAGCGGCGGAGCGTCGTCGCCGCCACCTCGCGGAAGAGCACGCTGAGGAGGGCGCCGCAGGCCAGCCCGTCCATGCGGGCGGGTGTTTGGACGAAGGCGCCTTCGAGCATCGGTCCCGTCAGGGTGGCCATGGCCATGAGCCGGAGCGCGATGGCCAGGAGGATGATGCCGACGAGCGCCGGGAGCAGCCGCCGCGGCGGGAGCAGCGCGACGAGAAACGGCCAGACGAGGTAAAAGTGTTCCTCGACCGCGAGGCTCCACAGATGGCCGAGATTCACCGTTTCGCTGCCCGTCGCGGAGAAGCCGTGCAGGAAAACGCAGACATTGGCCTGATGCAGCCAGTACCAGCCTTGAGTCGATTGCATCGTGTCGAATGCCGGATCGTGCCCGGTGGGAACGAACCACGGGAGGAATCCGAAGACCACCACGAGCGAGCCCAGATAGAGGGGCAGGATGCGGAGCACGCGCCGTTGGTAAAAATTGCGAATCCAGTGGGGACTCTGGCGGACACGCACCAGAATGTCGGTAATGAGGAATCCCGAGAGGACGAAGAAGAGATCCACCCCAGTCCAACCCGTGAACATGAGCTTCTTGGCCCACTCCAGTGCCCGATTGGGCATCAGGTAGTCCGGCGTAAAGTGCACCAAAAGAACCAGGACGATGGCGATCCCGCGGACGGCGTCGAGCACCGGGATGCGCGCGCCGTGGGGCGCCGCCGGGTTTTCGGGTTGGGGAATGTCGTCTGTCACGGACGGAGTAAGTAGCAGGCTGTGGACCGGGGGCCGGTCTGGGGAGCATCACAGTTTGGTCAATACCCATGTCAACCCCCGGATCAGCCGGTCGGGCAGATGTTCGCCGTGACTGCCCGGCGATTCGTAAAACGAAGACGGGGCTGGCCGCGTCTTCAGAATCTCGTAAATTTTGCGCGCGCCAATATTCGCGCCGAACTCGTCGTGTTCCGCGCCATCGAGGTAAATGCGCTGGCTCTGGGCGAAGGCGTTGGGGTTCTTCCGGACGAGCGTGAGCGGGTCGAGATCGAGCCAGCGTTGCCAGGCTTCGGGCCGCCACTGACCCCGGTCGTCGTAGAGCCATTCGAAGCGGCCCGGCTGGCCGGCAATGGGCGCGTAGTTGGCGCAAAGGCCCATGACCAGCCGGGCGAGCCCGTCCGAGGGCAGTCGCGCGCCCTTCGCCGCCGTGGCGGCGTCGAGCTCCGCGCGCGTCACGGCCCGGACGCCCGGCTGCTGGACAAGCGGTTTGTGGGTCACCTCGAAGTCGCTGTCGGGTGAAAGCGCCACGACGCCGTCGAACACGTCGTGGTTATTCATGGTGAGCCACAGAGCGCCGTAGCCGCCGCTGGAGTGTCCGGCGAGAATCGTGGCCCGCCCGGGATGGCGGGTGGCCACCGCGGGCCGGACTTCACTCATCACGAAATCGGCATATTGTCCGGTGGCGGTGGAATTGAGGAACTGGCTGCCGCCGTAGCGCGACCGGCCGTCGACGACGGCGATGCGCAAAGGACGATTGTCCTCCGCCATGCGGTCCACGACGCCGCCAAACCAACTGCCCGCGCCTTGGGCGATGGCGTCCTCCGAGGAGCTGCCCCAGCCTGGCAAATAGATCACGAGAGGCAAGGGGGCATCGGCTTTCGAACCATTTGGCACGAAGATGGCCACGCGCCGCACGTGCGGATCGCCGAGCGGATTGTCGAGAAGAGTCTTGCCCGGGACCTCGAGCACTTCGAGCTGGGCGGCATGCAGCGCGGGGGCGAGGAGGGCGTAGAGGAGGAAACGCATCGGGCGAGGATAGAGTGGAGATCTGGCGGCGACAATCCGCGGCATGCCGGAGCCGGATGTCAGAGGGCAGGCTCCGCTGGACTCATACGTCCCATAAGTCGCATAGGTCCCATTTTTCCCATGGGACGTATGCGACGCATGCGACCAATGGGACTTATGGAGTCACTCAGTGGCGGCGAATCGGGCTTTCCGACCTCTTCCCCTAGTCGCGAAGGTTTGTCATCAGAAAGTGCCGCACTTTTGGCGGCTCCGCTCCGCGGTGGTACGCGACCACGGCTTCCTCGATGCGCTTGTCCTCGATCGTCGCGCGGGTGTGCTGGCGGAGATGCTCAGCCCAGGAACCGACGAGAAACGTTTCCCGGAAATGCTTGGGGTTGTCCAGGTCGTGGAAGAGCGACGAGCGGAAGGCGCCGTCGCGGAGCCGGGTTTCGCGCAGGGCGCGCATCGCGTGGCGGAAAGCGGACGCGTCCGCCGGGTCGATGTAGTAGTCGATTGTGATCAGCACCGGGCCGTCATTGGGTTCGGGCTCGCTGGCGAGGTTGTCGTGGCCTCCCCAATGGCTGGAGGGCGAAAGATCGAGGTTTTCGACGTGGCTGATCGGTAGCCAGCGATCGAGCGCGGCGCAGACAAGCAGCCATGCGGCGGCGGTACAGAGCGCGGGTGTCGGCCCAAAATCTGCGGTGACCCGGCCCCAAGTCAGCGCCCCAAGCGCGAGGGCGCCCTGCGCGGCGACGAGATAGATCGCGGAGCTGCGGGCCCGCACCCAATTTGGGAAGGCGCTCTGCGCGGCCACGCTCAAGGTATTGAGCGCGCTCATCCAGCCGCCCCCCGACACCAGGAGGATGGCGCCCATGGCCAGGGTATTTGGGGCGAAAGCGAGCAGCACCGCGGCGGCGGCGGAGCAGAGGCACGCGGTCGTCAGCACGCGATCGAAGGAAAAACGCGCCCGCATCTTTGGCAGCAGGAAGACTGCGGTGAGGATCGCGCCGCCGCCATAACAACTCATGAGCACTCCGAAGACCGAACCGCTGCCATGCTGCTGGCGGACCAGCACCGGCAGCAGGGTCAGCGGCGCGACTGCGGCGAAGATGTGCAGCGCGGCCCGCGCCAGCACCGCGCGCATGGCCGGCGCGTGGCTCGTGTAGCGCAGGGCGGCGGTCATGGCGCCGATCATCTGCTCCTGCTGCACACTGCGCGGGGCGGCCCCGTAGGCGGGATTCCACATCACAGCCAGGATGGCTACGAAAGAGAGGGCATTCAGGGCAAAGACCGGAGCAGGCCCGAGCGAAGCGACGAGCAAGCCGCCCACCACGGGGCCGAGCGAACGCGCCGTGTTGAAGCCGATGCTTTGCATGGCGAGAGCCGCGCCAAGTTGGGTCCTGCCCACGATCTCCGGAAGCATGGCCTGCCATGCCGGGGTGGTGAAGGCGGTGGCGAGGCCGAGTTGAAAGGTTGCCAGGAGGAGCAGTGGCGCACTCAACCCGCCCTTGAGCGCCAGCACAGCCATCCCCGCCGCGGTCAGTAACGCCCCGCCCTGGGCCACGAGGATAAGTTTGCGCCGGTCCACCAAATCCGCCATCGCCCCGGCCGGCAGCGCGAGCAGGAAGAGCGGCAGGCTCGACATCGTCTGCATGAGCGAAATCATCAGCGGCGACGGCGTGAGCGTGGCCATTGTCCAGATCGCCGCCGTGTCGTTCATCGTGGTCCCGATGTTCGAAACCACACTGGCCAGCCACAGGGCGCGGAAGAGCGGCTGGCGGATGGGAGAAGGAGTGGGTGTGGTCGCGGTCACGCGGGGCAGGCGGAAGTCATTTGAACTCGGGATGATGTGAATGACGGGGCGGACATGAAGGACGACTGCTCGCAATTGAGACTAGTAGTTCATGACACTCCTTAGCCCGGGTCACCCTGACTCACCAGAGCCGCCAATCACGCAATCAAGGACTGGACCACATTCCCGTGCACGTCCGTGAGCCGGAAATCCCGGCCCTGAAAGCGGTGGACGAGCTTGGTGTGATCGAAGCCGAGCAGGTGCAGCAGCGTGGCGTGCAGGTCGTGCACGTGCACCGGGTTCTCGGTCGCGTTGAATCCGAATTCGTCGCTGCCGCCGTAGGTCAGGCCCGGCTTCATGCCGCCTCCGGCGAACCACATGCTGAAGCAATTCGGATGATGATCGCGCCCGTCGCTGCCGCCCTGGACCATGGGCGTGCGGCCGAATTCGCCACCCCAGATCACGAGCGTGTCCTCCAGCAGTCCGCGTTGCTTGAGATCGCGCACGAGCGCGGCGCAGGGCTTGTCGGTCAGGCCGCACTGCTCCTTCAAGCCCTTGGTCAGGCCGCCATGATGATCCCACGCTTCGTGGAATAACTGCACAAAGCGCACGCCGCTCTCGATGAGCCGGCGCGCGAGCAGGCAATTGTTGGCAAACGATGCTTCGCCTGGCTTGGCGCCATACATCTCCAGCGTCTCCTTGGACTCGCGGGAAATGTCCATCAGCTCCGGCGCGGCCTGTTGCATGCGGTAGGCGAGCTCGAAGCTGTTGATGCGCGTGGCAATTTCCGGGTCGCCCACCACGCCGAGGCGTTCTTCGTTCAATTGCTTCAAGGCGTCGAGCGTGTCGCGCTGCGTGGCATCGTCGATATTCTTCGGATTGGACAGGTAAAGCACCGGCTCGCCGCTGGCGCGGAATGGGACGCCTTGATAGAGCGTGGGGAGAAATCCGCAGCCGAAGTTCGACAGTCCGCCGCTGGGCCCCTTGCTGCCGCTTTGCAGGACGACGTAGCCCGGCAGGTCCTGGTTCTGCGTGCCGAGGCCGTAGAGCGTCCATGCCCCGAAGCTGGGGCGTCCGAATATCTGCGAGCCGGTGCTCATGAGGATCTGTCCCGGGGCGTGATTGAAGGCATCGGTCTTCATGGAGCGCACGATCGTAAGATCGTCGGCAATCTCCCCGAGGTTTGGCAGCAGCTCGCCGATCTCCGCGCCGCACTGGCCGTGGCGCGCAAACCCGTATTTCGGCCCGAGCAATTTGCTGTTCGGATTGATGAACGCGGCGCGATAGCCCTTGAGCAACTCCGGCGGTGGTAACTTGCCGTCCCACTTGGCCAGTTCCGGCTTGTTGTCGAACAGCTCCAGGTGGCTCGGCGCGCCGCCCATGAAGAGATAAATGACCCGCTTCGCTTTTGCCGGCAGCGGCGGCGGTTTCACCGCGAGCGGACTCACCGCCGCCGCTCTGCTCGGAGCAGCCTGCGCCACGCCACCGCGTCCGAGCAGATCGAGCGCCGCGATGCTGGCCAGGCCCACGCCGCATTCCTGGAAAAACCAGCGCCGCGTGCGGTAGCGCCCGTATTCGGCCAGGAGTTCGCTTTGGAGATTCATTTTCATTCCTTGGTGATGGTTTCGTCGAGGTTGAGCAACACGCGGGCGACAACCGTGAAGGGGCCGGCGGCGGTGTTGGTTTCATCGCTGCCCTGCCGCGTGCGCTGCCGGTGCAGCAGGTTCCGCAATGTTTCCATTTCATGCGCGCTCGGCGTGCGCGCGGTGCACAGCTCGAAGCCGTAGGCGATGCGGCCGTCGTCGCCGTCGCCGCCTTCCTTCTGCATCCGGACTGCGAGGGCCGCCGCGGCTTCCATGCTCACCGTTTCATTCAGCGTCATCAGCGCCTGGAGCGGCGTGTTCGATCGCGTGCGGCGCACGCAACTCGTGTCACCATTCGGCACGTCGAAGGTACTGAGGAAAGGATACGGCGTGGAGCGGCGGCGGAAGACATACACGGCACGGCGGAACTGGTTCCCGTCGTCCTCCACTTTCCACGGAAAGGGCGCATAGCTCACGGGCTTCTCGAAGAGATACGCGGGCGCCGGCGGCATCACGGAGCGTCCGCCCACGGTGGGATTGAGCAGGCCGCTCACGGCGAGTTGAATGTCGCGCACCGCCTCGCCTTCCACGCGGAAGCGCGGGCCGCGCGCCAGCAGGCGATTGAACGGATCGCGCGCCAGCAGCTCGGGCGTCACGCGGCTGTCCTGCTGATACGTCTCGCTGGTCACAATGAGCCGGTGCAGCGCCTTCACACTCCAGCCGTGATCCATGAATTCGCAGGCCAGCCAGTCGAGCAACTCGGGATGGGTCGGCGGCTCGCCCTGCGTGCCCAGGTCCTCGGGCGTCGCCGTCAAGCCGGTGCCGAAATAGGCCTGCCACACGCGATTCACAAACGCCCGCGCGGTGGTGGGAGATTGCCGGTCCGCGAGCCACCGGGCAAACGTGAGCCGCGATTCGCCCGCACTCGCCGGCAGCGGATTGAGCGCCGCGGGCACACCTCCGCTCACACGTTTACCCGGCTGGAGGAAGTCGCCCCGCTTGAGCATGCTGGTGGCGCGTGGTTCCTCGCGATGGGCGAGCACGAGCGTGGTGCTGCCCTCGGGATGCTCCTTCCACGCGGCTTCAATCTCGTCGTTCGTGGATTTCCAATCGGCCACGGTCGTGCGCCAGTAGCTGAAGATCGCCGCCGATTGCGCCCCGGTCCGTTGCACACGCGGCACGCCCAGGGCCTCGCGCACGCTCTGCGGCAGCGGATCGGCTTTCGGGTCCGGCTCCGCGGTATAGCTGATCCGGAAACGTCCGATGTTCATCGTCTGCAAATCGTCGCTGTTCCAGCCGCCGTGGCTCATCTTCAGGCCGATGGTGAGCTTCACGCCATTCACCGCGTCGATCGGCTGCGCGCAGACGAAGACGGCCTTGCGCGGCTGATTGCGCCGGCCCGGCCCGGCATCGATCCCCCAGGCCGTCTCGTCCTTGCCATCGATCGCGTAACTCACCGGTCCCGTGACGCGCTTGTCCTTCGCCGAATCCTTGTCGCGCGCATAACTCACGAGCGGCGTATTTTCCGGCTCGCCGAAATCCGCCGTCGCGCTGGCAAATTTCACCGCCTGCCCCTTGGCTGCTTCATCGCCAACCGGCTTCGCCTCGACCAAAAATTCCGATAGCGCGCAGATGCCCTGCGGCGAACGGCCCGGTCCATACGCCGGCAGATTCGGATCGTTCAGCAACTCCAGGCGGAAGCCCGTGATGTTGCCGCCCTTCACATCGATCGCAAATTTCGGCGTCGATTTCGTCGGCGCGTAGCTTTGCGCGAGGAAGCTGCCGTCCCTTTGCAGCAGCATCTTCTGGCCGCCCGTCGTGTCGTCGATGAAGGGCCCCTGCAAGACGTGCCATTCCGGCTGGGCGGCCTTGGCTTCCTGCTCTTCCCATGCCGCCATGCGCTGTTCCCAATCCGGCGTCTCGTGCTTCAGCTTCGTCTCGAGCTCCGCAACGCGCTGCAACACCCGCGCCCGCGTTTGCAACTCCGTCGCATTGTAGACCACGCGCCACGGCTCGTCGTCGTTGTTCAGAAACGCGAACATCTGGTAATACTCCTCCTGCTTGAAGGGATCGTATTTATGGTCGTGGCACTGGCAGCAATTGATTGTGAGCCCGAGGATGCTTTTGCCGATCGCATCCATGCGGTCGAACATCGCCTCCATGCGGAACTGCTCGGGATCCACGCCGCCTTCCTCATTCACCATCGAATTGCGCAGGAAGCCGGTGGCTACGATCTGGTCCTGGGTCGCATCCGGCATCAGGTCCCCGGCGATCTGCTGAATGATGAACTGGTCGTAGGGCAGGTCGTTGTTCAGCGAACGGATCACCCAGTCGCGATAGAACCAGATATAACGCATCGGGTCCTTCTCGTAGCCATTCGAGTCCGCGTAACGCGCGGCATCGAGCCAGATGCGTCCCCAACGCTCGCCGTAGTGCGGCGACGCGAGCAGCTTCTCCACCGCGTCGCGGTAAGCCTGCGGCGAATGATCCTTCACGAATGCGTCCACCTCCGTGGGCGACGGCGGCAGCCCCGTGAGATCGAGATACAGCCGGCGCAACAGTTTCTCCGGCGGCGCCGCGGGAGCCGGGGACAACTGCTCGCGCGCCAGCCGCGCATGCACAAAGGCGTCGATTCCATTGCCACTCGCGCCATTCGCGCCCGCCGGCAACTCTGGCCGCACCGGCGGAATGAACGCCCAGTGCTTCTGATATTCGGCGCCTTCCGCGATCCACTGCCGCAGTTTCTCGATCTCCGCCGGTTTGAGCGGATTCTTCGACTTTGGCGGTGGCATCACTTCATCGGCATCGTGCGACAACACCCGCGAAAGCAGCGCGCTCGCCTCCGGCTTTCCCGGCGCCAGCGCCGGGTCGCCCGATTCCCCACCGCGCAGGGCATACTCCCGCACATCGAGCCGCAGCTTGCTCTTCCGCGAAGCGGCGTCCTGCCCGTGGCAGTTGAAACAATGATCCGCGAGGATCGGCCGGATGTCGCGATTGTAGGCGAGCTTCGTTGCCTCCCCCGCGAAGAGCTGGGGCGTCGCGAACGAAATGCACCAGGCCAGCGGTGTCGCCTTAGCCAGCATTCGCAGCAAAGGCGCACCGAGGGTTCGAGCGGAAGAAAGGGTCATTCGGATTTGGAGCTGAAATGAAGGCCGAAGCGGAGAGCCTGGAGACTGCGGAGGATAATCCGGCAAAGAAGTCGGAATTGGCGGGGAACGATTACGGGATGACGTAAGACCACGGTGCGCCAGGCGTCAATGGAGGCCGTGGATTGCAAGCCTTGCGCGGCGAGATTTGGCGGCAGTTCCGGATAGCGCGGGCCTCCGGTCTGCTGGTCGTCGCATCCTGCGACGACGAACTGTTCCTCTGCTTCTCGCACCCAAGCTCCAGCTTGGGCGCGCACTTGTCCGCGAAGCTCCAGCTTCGAACGCCCGCGAATATGCACGTCTTCCCACGCGACACGCAGCGAAGCAGAGCTTCGAAGACAGGGCGTGACCAGGCTGGAGCTTGGTCACGACGTTCGAATGGTGCTCCCCGGATCCACCGCAATCACGGCGCGTGCATCGGACTCCGCGCGCCGGGTCAAAAAGGGGGGTAGTCCGAGGGCGAGTCGTTTGGTAAGAGACCAGGATGCGCGACTACCGATTGCCTGCGGCAAACGCGTGGATGCTGTTGCTGGCGACATACGTGGTGGCTTGCATTCCGTGGTATGGGTTTCTGATCTGGCTGTTTGCCGTGCCGGTATTGATCGCCACGTTGGTGATGTCGATCTTGGTCCTCATGCGCGGGGGAAAATCGGAAGGGATCGCGCTGCTCGTTTCGACGGTGGTGATTGCGCCGGTGATCATCATTGCGGGGCCGTTTGTTGCCGCGACGGTCATGGAAGCGGTGGGGCGGTCGAGCTGAAGTCGCCCACGCGCCGCTTCGCGCCTGCGTGTGGAGTGACAAAGCGCCTCAACCTCCCTTTTTGAGCCACACCAGGATCTCGAACGCTCCATGAAGGATTTGTGCCAGGCCAACCATGGCCGTAAGCGGTCGGAACAACGGAAAGCCCCGCATCGAGTACATCCCAAAAATGGATGCCACACAGACGCCATCCCAAGCTCCGTTCACCTTGACATCGATATCGCAGAGCCCGTCGGACGCGGGAGGCGGCAGGCGGGAAACGAGGTGATCCAAAAGTCTAAAAGGATACTTGGTGGTCATGCACGGAAAGGGCCGGAACCTTCACGTTTGATACGAATCGAAACACCATCCATTGTCGATTCACCCTATGTCCCCCCGCAACTTTGGATTGATGGCTGTCTGCGCCGGATACCTCGCGTGCCTCCCCGCGGCATTCACCCAGACATCCTCCAAGGACCCAGTGGCAGAGCTCCAGACGAGCCTGCAGCAAGACAAACTCGACGGCGAGGATCTCGCCGCCGCGATCACCAAGGCGTTCCAGCTCCAGGCCGACGAAAGCATTCCGTGGGACAACCGCTGGGGTAATTTTCTCCAGCTCGCACGCGAGAAGGGCAAGCTTTCGGACGATCAATGGCGCACCTATCTTTCGCAAGCTGTCCGCGGCGTCACCATCCGCGTCGCCTCCCAGGTCAAACGCGGCGCGGGGTTGCCGATCTTCATCGAGCAAAACTATGCCCGCACCGGCGGGAAGCCGGTCGCCGTCAAAGCGATCGGCGTTCGGCAGGACGACCTCTCCGGCATCGCCCTCAAGGGTCCACCCTTCAGCCGGAAGGAGGCGATGAATCTCTCGAGTTTCAGCGGCGGCGGATTTGGCTGGACCGAAGACCTCACGGATGAGCGCTACGCCGCGCTCAAGCCCGGCCCGCAGACCTATCACTACCGCTACGAGGTCACCATTACCGGCGGCGCAGGTCCAGATGGCAAGCCGGTGACCATCGGCCAGCGCGTGATTGAAGGCAGAATTCCGTGGCGGCTTCTCGCAGACAACGAATCGCGCACCCCGCCCACGCTCCAGCCCGACCCAACGCTCCGCCCCGCGCTGGAGAAAGCATTTCGCGTCCAGTACGTGATCCGCGACGACCGCGACAAGACGCTCACCCAGGTCATGATCCAGGTGGACAAGCCGCCCGTCGGCATGGCCTTCGACATGTCGCTTCGCGCCGGCGGCGACACCTGGCTACTCGGCCCCGTGGGCTGGGCGAGGAGCAAGATCGGCTGGTGGGCCTTCGATCTCGATCTCCCGGAGGGCATCAAACGCGTGGACGTGGTGCTCAAGCCCAGCGCCCAGGCCGCGGTTGCGCTGGCCGAAAGCAGCGATCGGCACCGACTCTCGGACCTGGAAACCATTTGGGATGGACCCGAAATTGTCATCCCGGCCGTCGCGGTCCGGAGCCAGCGCATCAAGATGATCAAGATACGGCCGCCGGCGAAGCCCGAGGCCGTCGCCTACGCGCTGGCGCAGATGGAGCCCGCCGATCCCGTGGTGCAGCAGTGGAAGACTGATGCCGACAGCGCCCGTGCCCGCGCGCAACTCGAACAACAGCTCACCGCCAGGCCGGGTGGCGCGACGGCTTTGTACGAACTCGGTTGCATCCTCACCGCGGACGGCGAACTGCCCGGCGCCATGAAGCGCTTCGTCGAGGCCAGGGCCGCGGAGCCGCCTGCTACACTCACCCGGCAGATCCAGCGGCAGCAACGCCGACTTTGCGCGATGTGGCTCAGCCTCGCCGATCCCCAGAATGCACAAACCGCAGCCGATCCTGCGGCGATGGCCGCGCTGGGCGCCGCCTACGAGCATGGCTGGGGCGCCGGCGTCGATCTCCAGGAAGCCAAGCGCTGGTATCTCAATGCCGCCAACGCCGGAAACGCGGAGGCCATGTGCCGGCTCGCCTCTCTCTACGAACATAAGAGCGGCGCGACGGTGCCGGCGGAACAAGGCGATGAATGGTATCGCACTCAGACGCTGGAGTGGTATCGCAAGGCGGCAACCCTCGGAAATGCGGAGGCAAAACAATGGATCACCACCCACGACCACTAGTCAGAGAGTCCTTGAGGGTTCTCCCATCGCGAGACGGAATGAATTCCAAATACATCCCAGGCATCCGGCCGGTTCTCCTCGCCGCCCTGGCTTGCGTCCTCCTCGCTCACTCCGTATCCGCGGCCGACCCCGCAACCGGCGCCACGGAATACGAGTTGTGGATCTCCGCGGTGACGAATAAGGCCTTTACGAGCTTCAGGCCGCTCTTCGACGCCGACAAGCCGCTGAAGCTGCGCATCACCGCCGTCGAAGGCGACGAGAATGTGTCCACGGACATCGCGGGCCTCCTGGGATCGAGCCGGCGGATCCAGGAAGACACATTGGTCACCAGCACGGGCTATGTGAACGGCTACACCCACACTTCGATGGGCACCAAGGGCGGCGGCGGTGGCAAACCCCTGTCGGAGGAATTGCTCACCCAGCTCGACGCCTTGCTGCTCAAGCTGCCTGACGACGGCGGGCGCCTGCCGCCGCCCAACCGCAGGCTGCTCCTGCAATTCGCTACTGGCGGAGCCACGACCACGCGCGTTTACGATCGCGCCAATGCCCCCGATGTAGTGTGGGAGATCCTGCGCCTCTGCCAATGTCCGAACGGCTGCTACGCTCTCGATTTCAAAGCCGCCAGCGAAATCGACGCCCGCGGCTTCGAGCCGGGGGGCTTTCTCCGCCTCGCGCCCGACGGCAAACAAATCCTCTTCACTGGCCGTAATCAGCCGCTCCAGTTTTGGGAACCGGTCACCCACGAATTGCTCCGTGAAGTGCGCGGGCTCGGCGGCGACGGCATTGCCTTCAGCCCCGACGGCATAAGGGTCGTCGTAATCCATGACTACGACCTGCTCCTCGTCGATCCCAAAACGTGGGCGTTTCGCAAGACGCAGTTACGGTCATCCTTCATGCGGTTCACGCCAGACGGCCTCCACCTACTGCTAAACTCCCCGGATCGCGACTTGCGCGTCGTGGATGCCACCACCTGGCAGCTTGCCGATCCGCTCCCCGAGATCCCGCCCGACGCAGTTTGCTACCTGCCGGCGCCGGGAAACAAGCGCGCCGTCGCGCAACTGAAATCGGGCGCGGTGGTGCTCTGGGATGTCGCTGCGCGCCGCGTCATCGCCGAGCTCAACCCCCACGCACGGCTTCTCGACATGGCCTTCTCGCCCGATGAGTCCCAAGTCGTCCTGCAGACCGACAATCTGGACCGCCGCCGATCGGAAGCCCGCTTCAGCATCTGGAGTACCACGACCGGCGCCCTGGTGTGTGAGTTGCGGCCGTTTGAACGAAGCGACCGGGAGCGTTCCCAAGGTCTCTGCTGGACCCCCGATGGCCACTATGTCCTCGCCGGCGTCACGCCCGGCTGGAATTCCTCGAATGCCGTCTGCGTTTTCAACGCCGCCACCGGAAAACATCGCGGCAGCTTCACCGGTTTCACCCGCGTCAACGGCGTCGTCCTCCTGCCCGACGCCAGCCAGCTCGCCGTCGGCTGCGAGGACGGGAAGATCCGCTTCTGGGATTTCCCGGCAGCCATGAAAAGCATCCGCGAACTCGAAGCCTCCCTCGCCCCGCAATCTCCACCGTAGCTCGCATGCGGGATCACTGCTGTGCGTTGCTGCGGAGCCGTGCTGACCGAACTTCTTGCAGCGTGGAATACAGGCCACTGAATACTGAATACTGAATACTGATTACTGATTACTGATTACTTCCGCCCCTCCCAGACGCGCACGTAATCGACGTACATATCCACCTGCCCATCATACCGCGACAGGTCCACCGGCCATCCTCCGCCGGTCGCGAGATTGATCAGAAAATAAAATGGCGACCGCTTGCTCACCGGCATCGTTGCATGCCGCCCAACCTCGATATTGTCGCAATAGTAGATTGTATCCGTGTCCGTGACCTTGCAGCCATACGTGTGGAATGCTTCATACCACGTGGACGGAATCCCAAACTTTCCCATCCGGCACGGATTCTTCATCGCCTTGAACGCCGCTCCTTCGATTGACTTCCCCGCATTGCCCTGCTCCCAGGCGTGCGGCGTGATCATGTAACCATCGCCGGCATTCGGCTCGCGCGGCCCTTCGCCGCCGTAGGCTTCGATGATATCCAATTCATCCACCCCTTTTTCGCCATTCGGAAGCGGTTTCGTGAGCAGCCAGAACGCCGGCCACGATCCGATCGCATTGGGCCCGAGGAAACGGCACTCGAAGTAACAGGGCAGCGACGCCGTGATCCCGGTGCCGTCATTTCCGAGCGACGAGAGCAATCCCGCGCTGAGCGTCTTCGCGCTGGCGCGGATGCGCAGGTATCCATCCACTTGGAGGAAGGGATTGTTCGGCTTGGCGAAGCTCGCGAATGGGAGGGTGGAAAAATCCTGCGACCCATGTGGCGGCTTGTGATCGTAGTAGGTGAACTGCGCCCCATCGCCGATGGAGAGCGGCTTGTCGAAATCGTCGGCAAAAACGAGTTTCATCCCCTCCGCCGCCGGTGGCGCACTCGCGGGCAGGCCCTGATTCCACGAAACGCCGCCCTGGTTATAGAGCTGAAGATAGCAGTTATCCCTGGTCTTCTCCTTGCCGGCCGAGAGGCGCACCGTGATCGGGCCATGCGGATATTGATCCGCGAGAAAGCGAATCGAACCACGATGCTCTGCGTCGAGCTTCACCTCGCCCACGGTGGAGTCCGCACCAAATCCTTCCGCCTGCTTCCAGCACTTCGCCGAGACTTCGGCAAAACCCGGTGCCACGAATTCGATGACCGTCTCGCCCTTGATCTCCGCGCCGTAACCGGGAGCCACCACCGAAATCCGGTTCTGCGGAAAGATCGATCCCTGCGTCGCCTCCAGCGCGATCTTGTTGAAGGCCAGTTCGTCGGAGTTCGGCGCGCCCACGAGCACGAGCTTCGTGAAGCGCGTCGTCGCTGTGTCGGTAAATTTCAGCACGCCGCCCATGCCCTGGTTCCAGCTCTTGCTGGAAAAGGTCCAATTGCCGTCGATGTCGCGCGTCACCTCGAGGTGCTGCATGCCACCGCCATCGCGGATGGCGCCCTGCGTGGTGTCGATCGATTCCGTCCCCCAGCTTTTCTCATTAGGGACCTTGCTTTTCGTCACGCGAGCCCACTGCGCCGCCCACTTCGCGCGGGCGCGTTGCGTCTGGAAAATATACCCATCCCCTTCCCCATCGAGGAGCATGAACCCAATGCCTTCCTGATGATCCGGCGCACCCCAGCCCCATCCTACATCCATCGACAGTCGGAGGCTCGGCGGATTCTCGATTGGGTCGAAGGTCTTCGTCAGCGTCCCCGCGGGCTTGCGCGCCGGCATGCGTGCGACCGCGCCGGGATTATTCTTCTCTCCCGGATAGGTGAACACATCCCACGCTCCGTCGGCTTTCCACCCCAGTTTCTGAAAATCCCCCTGGGAGAAATCGCTCTCGATCAGCGGCGCGGCTGGAACGAGCGACGGCGTCAGGGCACAAATCACCCCGCATACGGCAGCGCGGATCATCTGTCGGAGCATCGGCATTCGCAGCAGGATCAGCATGGGCATCATCAAATTCGAATTCCGAACTGAGCGCTAGCGCCGAAAAACCTGTCATCCTGAGGGCCAAAAAACGGAGGCGTAATTTTTGGCGCGTGGATGAGGTGGCGCAACGCCCATCCCGGAGGGATGAGAGAAATTAGCCGGTGGTGGAGCGAGGAACGAGCGCTACCACCGGAACGCCCACCCCCAACGGATTTGCCCCAGCGGGGCAAGAGAAGTTCTCGCGCCATCTCCGGGGCGCATCTCGTTTTTGGGGCGTCGGACCGGTGGTTACGCTCGTTCCTCGGTTCATGGTCGCCCCCGCGACCACCCTTCGGGTCCGCCTTCGGCAGATCCGGTCGCTCCGCTCAAGTCACCTAGTCCACAGCGCCGGCCTCTTTTCGGCCCACGCCGCTCTTCCTGCCTTCCTCTCCGCCGGGATACGGTGTCACGTGCGTGCGAACAGCCCAGGCCTCCCATTTCGCGGCGAGCTCCTTCGCCTTGTCGGTATGCGCGGCGGCGCAGTCATGGAGTTCGGTGCGGTCGATCTTGAGATCGTAGAGTTCCCAGGGTCCGTTGCGACCGAGGCGGACGAGTTTCCAATCGCCGTCACGGATCGCCGCGTTTCCCTCATGCTCCCAAAAGAAAGGCGCTTCCCGCTCGATCGGCTGGTTCGCGAACGCCGGCGCCAGGCTCTTGCCTTCCATCGGGAGGATGGCTTTGCCCTTGAACTCAGCGGGATATTTCGCACCGCCGAGCGCCGCAACCGTCGCCATGATATCGATGAGGTGGCCGGGCTGCGCGCGGAACTCTCCCTTCGCCGCAATACCCGCCGGCCAATGCACGATGAAGGGGGTGCTGATGCCGCCCTCGTGGTCGTAGTGCTTGTAGAGCCGCCAGGGCGTGTTGCACGCATTGGCCCACCCGCTTCCGTAACTCATGAAAGTGCCGGGTCCGCCCATCTGGGCGAGGCTGTTACCTTCATGCAGAATGTTGGCTCCCGCCTGCGTGCCGAGATTCACGCCGACGCCGGGCCTGGTCTTCGCGGGGTCGGGAGCGGTGAGGTCGAAGCCATACGGATCCCACTCCGCGCAGGCGCCGTTGTCGCTTAGGAAGAAGAGCACCGTGTTGTCGAGGGCATGGGTGGCGCGCAAGTCGCTGATGAATCGGCCGATCTGGGTGTCCATGTGCGAGACCATTGCGGCATACGTCGCCATCCGGCGGGCAAGATCCGCACGGCGCGGTGCGGGCAAGGAATCCCACGCCGGGTTGAGACCATCTTCGGTCATGGAGCCATGGCGTTTCGAGGCTTCGGGATGCGGGATGCGGCTGCGCGGGGTGAGGGCGGTATCCCCGGTGACCAGGCCGAGCTGCTTCATGCGAGCGAGGCGCTGCTCGCGGATCCTGTCCCAGCCTTGCTCGTAGATCGGCACATACTGGTCGATCTCTTCCTTCGGCGCCTGAAGCGGGAAGTGGGGGGCCTGATAGGCAAGGTAGAGCAGGAAAGGCTTTTCCTCGTGGAGCGCATCGTGCACGAAGCCGATGGCGTGCTCGGTGACTGCATCGGTGGCGTAGAAGGTCGCGGAAGGTTTGATTTCATTTCCAGCCGGCAGGCGCACCAGCATGTTCGCATCCCAGGAGTCGACGGCATACCCCGCGTAGAAGCCGTAGAACGCATCGAAGCCGCGCGTGGTCGGGTCAAAGTCGCCGACATGCCATTTGCCGGCCGCATACGTCTTGTATCCGGCGGGCTGCAAGACCTGGCCCAGCGTGACGCATTGCTCGTTGAGCTGCCCTCGATAGCCGGGATACTTGTCACCTTGGTCCCCGGAGCCGGGAAATCTCGCGCCACGATCGCTGGTCATCAGGCCGATACCCGCCTGATGGGGATACAGGCCAGTGAGCAAGGAGGCGCGTGACGGGCAGCAGCGCGCGCCGTTGTAGAACTGCGTGAAGCGCAGCCCGTTGGCGGCCAGCGCATCGAGGTTCGGCGTTTTGATTTCGCCGCCGTAGCAGCCAAGATCCGAGTAGCCGAGGTCATCGGCGAGGATGATGACGATATTCGGCTTGGTCGTATTGGCCGCATGAACCGTGGCCAACGGCGCGAGCACCAGGGCGGCGAGGAAGGGGAGGGGGCACTTCATCATTTGGGGAGAACCGCAGCTTTCCCGTCCGAAGCCGGCAATGCCGCGAGGATTTTAGCCGCGATCTGCTCACCCATCGCCTTGGAGCCTTCGGGGGTAAAGTGCAGGTTGGCGAAACCCTGGAGTTGCTCGCGGCGGCCGATCACGAGTTCGTAGAGATCATTGACTTCGATTCCGAGGTCTCCGGCGATCTGTTTGCTCATGAGGTTGCGCGTGAGCACGGCGCCATTCGCGCTCTCGGGGCCGAGGGTGTTATTCCTGTCGGGGGCCGGCGTGGTGGTGGCCCAGATGACTTTGGGCGTCATCGTCCTGAGCTGGCGCAGCATGTGCCCGAGGCCCTCGCCGTACTGGGCATCGGTGATGCGCGGAGGCAGGCTGTGCAGACCGTCGTTGTAATGGATGACCGCATACTCGCCGTCCTTGAGCCGGTTCTTTTCCACGAATTGGGCCGCGCCGGCCGCGTTCTGGGCGACCATGCCAAAGGCCACGAGCCGAATGACGTTGGCCCGGCCGCGCAGCGCCTCGACGACGTAGGGCGAATATCCGTTCATAATCGAGTCGCCGATGAGGAGCACGCGGGGCAGGCTGGGATCGGCGACTGGATAGAGATCGGTGGGTTGCGCGGGCACCGAGGCATTGGGCTTGAGCGCGGCGGGTGAGTCCGTGAGCGCCGGCCAGTCGTCGGAACGGAAGGGTTGTGCGGGCAGGCCACCGGCATTGATGAGGTTGCCCTCCCGGCCTGGCTCCGCCGGCCAGTCGTAGCGGAGCGCGACCGGCGCTTTGAGTTTCGGATGGCTCACGATGACGCGGTCGCCCTCGATCCTGGCCTGGGCGTAAACCCAGCGGCTCGGACGTTCGGTCAGGGCAAAGCCTTTGATATCCCCTCCGGCGCGAAGCGCGAGCGGCCCGGTGCCGGCACGAAATTGCACGATCGCCTGGCCTCCTTCGAATCGGACCGAGTCCAGGATCGGCCCCGTGAACTGGACTGCTTCACCGTACGCAATGGAACGCGCCGCATGGGCCAGGCGCCGGCCCAGCACCTGAACGTCTGCCGGGTACGGCAGGAAGGTCATGGGCAGGTCCAGGGTGGGAACCATGGCGGTCTTGGGGAGAGTCGTTGCGATGGCCTGCGCTTCACGCAATTCGGCCCAGGCGCGCGGATCCATGCTGGGGTTGGAAGCGCGGCCCTGTTGGAGATAGATGAAGGGCAGATCTTCCCTACCCCAAGCCTGGCGCCACTCGTGAATGAGCGCGGGGAAAAGCGTACGATACTGGAAGGCGCGCGGGGCATTGGCCGCGCCCAGGCTCACGGCCACGCCGCGGATTGCGTAGCCAGCCAGCGGCGCAATCATCCCATCATACAGATTGGCCGCGTGTGTGGTGGCCATGCGCAGCGATTCGGCCGTGGGCTTTTGCGGAGGAGCCGGCGGCGTCTTCTTTCCCGCCTTCTTCATTTCGGCGACATAGTCATACCAAACGTCAGGCTCGCGCTTCTCGAGTTCGCGCAGTTCATCCCCGAATGCTTGGCCATTCTTCGATTTCCAGTCGCCAAGCGCATCTTGATAAGCGGCCGTGGCCTCGCGCAACTCCGTCGGCGATTGGTAAAAGTCGAGGATGGGTTGCGCGGCCGGCGTAGCGCGCAGGGTGGCTTCGCTGATCCAGGCTTCCGCCGTGGAACCCGACACGCGTCCGGCCCGCTCAATGACCAGCGGCAGCGCGTCCGTGGCCTCCACGATTCCAATCGGCACATGCAAGGACGCATCGAGTTCCGAGGCGAAAACATACGCCAGCGCGGGAAAGTCACCGATGGTCGTGGTGTCGCAGGTGGTCCAGGTCCCCGCTACGTCCGCCTGGGGTTCTTTGGCACTCACGGTGGCCACTCGAAACCGCCGGACCTGCGGAAAGCTCCTGGCCGATTTCACGGCCCGCACAGCCGGTGCGCCCTCGATCGTCGCAGCCATCAGGGCGTCGCCGGCGCAGAGCCAGACTTCTCCGACCTGCACATCATGAATGGTCACCGTTGCCTTCGCTTTGACCACGAGAGTTTCAACGGCGCCGGCATGGAGTGGCTCCAGCGTCACCTTCCACCGGCCATCCGCGGCGGCGACGGCCGTCTTATTCTGCCCCGCGATTGCCACGTCGACCTCCTCACCCGGATTCGCCCAGCCCCAGATCGGGACCGGCATCTCGCGCTGCAAAACCATGTGATCTCTGAACAGCGCGGCAAGTTTCAAATCGGCGGCATGGAGCGCGGCCACCGGCGTGAGCAGGACGGCGGTGAGAAGTGCGAGGGGGGTTTTCATCGGACGGATGGAGCGGATTGAACTGGGTGTTTAATCAATCCACCACCCATTGCCTACCTTTCCTGCCGCGCCCTACTAACTAAGCGCGGCGGCGGCGGAAGCGCTTCAGACCGAGCAGCGATCCCACGCCAGCGAGCAGCATCGTGGCGCTCGCCGGCTCCGGGACGGCGGTGAGCACGATATTATTGCCCTGCACCTGAAGGGCCGCTGCGGGATAGGCGCCGAGTCCCGTTCCGATGGAGAGGCCGGAAGTGATGAATCCGCCGCCGTCGGTTACAAGCCCCGAGAAAGCATTCGCCGCGTCGGCGGTGAAAAGCACATAGTCGTTGTTGCTGAGCAGCGCGCCGCCGGTGAGGTCGCTGAAGTTGATGGTATTGTTCAGGAAGGCGACGCTGCCCGACGAAGCGTGGGCAATCGCGATGCGGTCGTTGGTCACCCCCGTATTCAGCTCAAAAGTGAAGGTGGCGCCGGAAGAGAGCGAGAGCACCGGGCTGGTGGTGTTGCCCGTCGCGTCGATCGTCAGCGTGCCGACGTTCGTACCCGGCGTGGTCGACCCGGGAGCGATCACGCCATCCGACGCCACGTTGACACTCCCGGTCGCGCCGGTGAAGACGGTCCCCGTGCCGCCGAGAACCGCGTTGTTCGAGACGTTGACGGAGCCGGTGATGCTGCCGCTCACGAGCACGGTGCCGGCAGTGGCGGTGGTGCCCCCGGAATAGGTGTTCGTCCCGGCCAGCGTCAGCGTGCCGGCGACCGCCTTGTTCAGCCCGGCGCCGCCATTGATCCCGGCCACGTTCTGCAAGGTTCCGGCGGCGAAGGTCAGGGTGTTGATCGAGGCCGCTCCCGTGCCGATCGTATGACCGGTGAGATCCAGCAGGGCGGTAGATCCATTGAGCGAGAGGGTCGAAGTGACCGTCCCGGTGGTGGTCCCCTTCACGATGTTACCGTTCACCGTGACCGAGCCGCCGGTGATGTTCAAGGTGGCGGTCGAAGGTCCGTTCGCATTCGCCGAGCTGCCGAGGGTGATATTGGCCGGGCTCGGCGTCGTCCCCACGGTGACGGTGCCGCCGCTGATGTTCACCGTGCCCACGGTCGCATTCGTCGCCAGGGTGGAGGTGTTCGGCGCAATGGAAATCCCAGCGGTTCCCACGATGACATTTCCGCCGCCGAGATTGAGTGTGCCCGTGGAAGTACCGGCGTTTCCTGAGGCCGCCGTCGCAGTCCGGTTCGCCACGATGATTCCGGTGGTGTCGAGAGTCCCAGTGTCGAAGCTAAAGGTGCCGGTCATGGCGCCACCGTTGCTCCCGGTTCGACCGGCAATGTTCAGGGCGGACAAAAGTAAGTCCGCGGAATGTCCGGTTAAGTCCACCGTGGCTGTCGGGGTCGCCGCCGTCGTCGTGGCCCCGTAGGCAATGTTCAAGGTGGAGCGAGTGGAGCCGCCGGCAAGCCCGCGAATGCTTACGGACCCGCTGCCGCTGTTAAATACAAAGCTGCCGTTCGAACGTCCGCTGGTTCCCGCCCCAATGGCGATGGTCGTCGCCTGGAATACATTGGTTCCGCTCCCGAGCTTGATGGTTTGAGTCTGGCCGCTATCCGGAGAGTCGGTGGTGAACGTAGTGGCGATGATCGTGCTGGTCGGGGCCAGGATCAGGGTCGAGCCCAAGGTCGCGGTCCCGGTCGCGTTTGTCAGGTCGCCAACGCGGAAAGTGGCGGTGCCGATATTGGCGAAAAACGTCCCAACTCCGCTGAGGTCGAGGGTGGCGCCATTGCTGAAAGTGTCGGTGATGTTTCCCCCGATCTGGATGCCGGCGTTGGTCGCGGTGCCCGCGGTGCCGATCGAGAATGTGCCGGCCGCGCCGGTGACGTTGAGCTTGGTGGTCGACGTTCCGCCGGTGTTGGCGCCAATCGCGATGGCGCCGGTCGCCAGCAGCGTGTTCCCCGATCCGATGGCGATGGTATTGGCGGTGGCCGAGTTGGACGGCACCGATAGCGTGGTGACGGTCTGGCTGGACGTGCCGAGGTCGAGACCGGCGGCGGCCCCATTTGTCGTCCCCAAAACGAAAGCCCCGGTTCCGAGCGGATTGGTCACGCCGCTGGTGGCGCTCACGGAGCCGTTGAGGATGCTGGTCGTGCCGGTGCCAAACCCGTTTGCATTCGGCAGGACGAGGGTGCCGGTGCCGAGTTTCATGAAGTTGAACACGGCGACCGTGGGCGCAGGCGTGAGCGCCGGGGCGGTGATGGTTCCGCCGGCGTTGGTCGTGTCGAGCCCGATGCCCGAGCCGTTGGCGAAGGTTCCATTGGCCAGAAAATTTGCCACATCGGCCATGCCAAACTCGCCCGTGCCGCCCACGTTCAAGGCCAGCATGCCCCCGGACGTGACCGAAACCTGCCCGGCCGTGGTGTAGTTTGGCAGCGCGGCGGTCGTGGGGACCTGCAGGATGCCGGCGCTCACGATGGTGGTCGCCCCCGACGCGGCAGAATAGGTGTTGGTACCCGAGAGGATGGTCGTGCCGGTGCCCGACTTGGTGAGCGAGAAGCCGCCCGTGATGTTGTTGGACACGGTCTCGGTGAAGCCGGCGCCGGCGCTCACGAAACTGTTGGCGGTGAGTGAAACGGTTTGGGCGAACGACCCACTGGCCGAACTCGTGGAGAGCGCGCCGCCGTTCAGGACGATGCCCAGCGGGACGTTTGCGGCCGTCACGGTGTTGTTGGTGTCGAGGGTGGCTCCAGAGGCGACAGTAATGGTCCGGCCGGCCGAGGTGCCGAGGACCGAGTTGGAGCCCAGTCGCAGCGTGCCGCTGTTGACGAAAACATTGCCGGAGAAGTTGTTCGGCTGGTTGTGGATGTAGACGGCGCCCGTCCCCGCTCCGGTCACGGTCAAGTCGCCGGTCCCGCTGAACTGGTTGGCGTCGTCGAGGGTGAACAGCACGCCGGTCGGCGCGTCGAATGTGGCGCCGCCCGCGCCGACCACGAACCGCTTGGTGTTCGAGCTGGTGGGGTTCGCGTTCGAAGTCGGACGAATCGTGGCGTTGTTGGTGATCGTGATCGTCTTCGTGCCTTCGCCCAGCGAGAGGGGATCGCCGTTGGCGCCATTGCTGCCGGCGAAGGCCAGGATGCCGGCGGTGACATTGATATCGCCGGTGAAGGTGTTGGCGGTCCCCGAGAGCGTGAGCGTGCCGGCCCCGGCCTTCGTGAGCGCAAACCCGCTGCCGGTGTCGAACACGAGGCCGCTGACGGTCAGGCCACCGCCCGACGCGACTGTCCACGTCTGCGCGGCGCCGATCCCGACCCGCGCGGAGATGGTGTGGGTCTGGGTGGAGAGCTGGCTGATGCCGTTGCCCGCCGTGTTGCCATTGGCCGTGCCGGCGTCGATGGTCAGGGCATTGCCCGCCCCGCCGATGGTGACGGCCGAGGTGGCGGTGCTCAGGAAGGTCAGGCTGTTGACTTCGAAGTCGGCTCCGAGCGTGGTGGTCAGGTTCGTGGCCGCGGGAGCGGTGGTGTAAAACGAAACGTTGGTGCCGACCCCGGGCGCCGCGCCCGTGAGCGTGCCGCTGGAGGCGGTGGTGTACCAGTTCCCCGCCGCCGTCCAGGCCGTGCTGGCCGTGCCGCCCCACACCGCCGCCGCCGGCCCGGCTGTGGCGGTGCCCACGGTCACCTGCAAGATGTTGCCGGTGGTGCTGGTCGTAAGGCTGTAGGTGTGGCCGCCGGACTGCGTGGTGGCGAGGGCAAAACCCGTGGGCACCGACGTGGCGCCCGAGGTGATGAGCGTGTAAGTGCCATTCGCCAGCGGCGTGCCCGCGAGCTGGGTGAAGGTGACCAGCGCACCGCTGGCGGTGGACGCCGTGACCGCGCCGGTGGCGGCGATGAGATCGACGGTGGAGGAGCCGAGGTCGAAGCTCAGGGTGTTCGGCGCCGCCGCCGTGCCGCTCAGCGTCAGCGTGCTGCTCAAGCTCAGCGTTCCCGCCACTCCGTCGCGAAGATCCATGCCGCCATTGGCGGCCACGGTCACCGCGCCGCCGACCGTGCCGGTGCCGCCGAGGGAACCGCCCGCATTGACGCTGACCGCGGCGGTGGCGGCGGAACTGTTGCCGGTGATGCGCAGAAGGCCGGCGGTGACCGTGGTGGCGCCGGTGTAGGTG
>Ga0105237_10001658_pt1 | contig 28886 bp, 23 predicted proteins | sample KBSC24metaG_FD_81520 | JGI IMG/M metagenome (GOLD analysis project Ga0105237, IMG submission 81520) | Corn rhizosphere microbial communities from Kellogg Biological Station, Michigan, USA - KBS C2-4 metaG | ecosystem: Host-associated > Plants > Roots > Rhizosphere > Soil | place: Michigan, USA... | reverse complement strand
TGTACCGTATTGCACTTAACACTGCCATCAAATGGACCAAAAAAGAAAAAAAACATGCCCGTGCCGAAACTCTCGACAGCGTACAACATCTCCTGCAGGAGAACAGGATACAGATGGATGAACAACTGACCTGGCTTTACGGGGAAATATACAAGCTCGATGAGATAGATCGGTCTATCACTCTATTGTTGCTCGAAGGTTTCAGCTATAAAGCAATGTCCGCCATGCTGGGTATCAGCGAGTCAAATGTCGGTGTCAAGATCAATCGCATCAAAAAACAACTTATTGCCAGATCAAAAAATTATGATAGCTATGGAATTTGATGAAATGAAAAAAATATGGGATACGCAAAATACTCAGCCTCCCTATGTCATCGATGAAAAGGCGCTCCAGAAACGCATTCAAAGGAAAAAGCACAGCGCTCTCGTCAATATCAGTGATTGGTTGTCAATCATTGGTTACCTCGTCTCCGCAAGCTTACTGGCTGGCCGCCATCCATTCAATCCGCGGGCGAATATATTTTTATACCTCGCAGCCGTCTGGATGTTTGCTATTGTTGTGTATTTAGCGGTAAGCCATATCCGCCGGATAAGGGTCAGTCGGCGGTTTGATCGGTCTATCCATGGCGATCTCGATCATGCCATTTACCTTATCAGTTACCAGATGCGCACTTCCCTGGTACTTCGTTGGCATTTACTTCCCCTGGGAGCGATTATGATCTTTAGCTGTTGGAAGATTGGAAAATTATTTTTGTTAAGTGCGGTAATAAGTGCAATAGTATTGGTTAATGCCGGTGCCTTTTATGCTTCCGTAAAAAGCTATAGCGCGAACAAAAGAAGAAAACGTAAGCTACAGGTATTAAAAGAAAAATTGGAAAACCCCTCTATATGAACAACATACTTAGAAGATCGGCTTGTCTTGCCCCCATTATCTTTTCATGGCTGTTCACCTGCGCGCAGGGTATTACCGGTGTATGGAATGGTACCCTGCATGGCCGATACCGTGACATACCGATTGTCTTTCATATTGGCTGTGACAGTACTGGTAAATCAATAGCGAGCTTTGACAGCCCTGCAGAAAAAGCTTTTGGCCTCCCCGTAAGTGAAGTAATTACAAAAAAGGACAGCGTCATTTTAATGATGGTGATGGTAAACGGAAAGTATGCAGGTGTTCTAAGTCAGGATAAAAAAACGATCGATGGCATGTGGTTCCGGGGCAACGCTGCCTTTCCATTAGCAGTCACCAGGACCAGTGATTCCGTTACGGTATATCAGCCGCAACGTCCGCAGACACCAAGGCCGCCATTCCCTTATCAAACAAAAGATGTCGAATACTGGAATGCGGACAAAAGCATCCATTATGGCGCTACGCTGACCTGGCCGATGGAAGACACGGCACATCCTCACAAAAAAGGCTTTCCCGCCGTCCTCCTTATTACCGGCAGCGGACCACAGGACAGGGATGAGACGATGGCGGGTCATAAACCTTTTGCTGTTATTGCCGATAACCTTACAAAAAGGGGGTTTTTAGTCATGCGTGTGGACGACCGGGGCATGGGAAGGACTACGGGAGATTTCAGTCAGGCCACCACCCTGGATTTTGCAAAAGATGTGGCTGCAGGGTTGGACTTTTTAGAAGCACAGCCCGAAGTAAACAAAGAAAATATTGGTCTGATCGGCCATTCCGAAGGTGCCCTGATCGCTCCAATGGTTGCCGATGAAAGAAGGGAAGTAAAGTTCATCGTACTCCTTGCAGGTCCCGGGATCCCTACTATAGACCTTATGCAGCAGCAGTGGGAAGCGATCACCGTTTCAGAAGGCCGGACCCCGACGGAGGCCAGACGTATCAGCGGGTTCCTGCGCCTGATATGCGAGGAGGTCAATAAAGACCAGGACACTGCCACCCTCTTCAAAAATGCCAAGGCAAGATTCGATGTTTGGGCCAAAACCCTGGACACGACGAAGACATTGGCAAAGATCGAAAATCCGATGGGGGACTCAATAGAGTACTATATAAAGAGGGCTATGCCCCTCATGACCTCCAAATGGCTCCGCTATTTTATCACAATTGATCCCCGGCTTTATCTGCAAAAGATACAGTGTAAGGTGCTTGCCTTGAATGGCAGCAGGGACATACAAGTAATTGCCGCACCCAACCTGGCAGGTATCAGGGCTTCTTTGCAAAAAAGCCACCCCCCTGAGTACGATGTGATTGAGCTGCCCGGGCTAAACCATCTTTTTCAAGCTTGTATCCGATGCAACATGGAGGAATACGGTGACCTGGAAGAAACCTTTTCGCCAAAGGCGCTTGAGATAATGGATGACTGGCTTCTGAAAAACGTACAGTAAACCTATATTTATCCCTCATTTGGCCCCATATTCTGGCCCCATAACAGGACTCTACATTAAAATCGCCGCCATGGTTACACAAGCTTATTCGTATTTTTCGCTATTGCTGATCTGTGCCCAAATAATGCTCTGCCATCCAACTGGCCTGTCCCAGACCGTCTATCCGAAAATTTTTGCTCCCGGAATCATTTCCGGGCCCATGCATGAGGCGGCGCCGGCTTTTACTCCCGATGGGAAGACTGTATACTACCACTGCGCCAGCTCCTCCATCCAGGGTACAATCCTTGTCTCTCACCTGCAAAAAGGTGAGTGGTCGAAACCGGAGATTGCCCCCTGGTCAGGGGAATGGTCCGATATCGAGCCGGCTATGTCCCCGGATGGATCATACATGATCTTTTCCTCCAATCGTCCGGCTATGCCGGGAGGCAAATCATTGGATGGATACTGGAACAGCCAGGCTTTCCCCCACAGCGGTGGAAACCTCTGGCGGATAGACAGGAAAAATGGTCAGTTCGGAGAACCTTACCGGCTTCCGGATATCATCAACAGCGGATCATCGATCTTTTCTCCGACAATCGCAGCCGATGGCAGCCTCTACTTCATGCGCCCCCTTGCCGATACCGGCAGGTTCCATATTTACCGGGCGGCATGGCGCAATGGACAATTCGGACAGCCCGAACTTGTCCCCTTCAGCGCTCCGGGTAATTTTGGGGACGTGGATCCCGTAGTAGCCCCTGATGAATTCTTTCTCATCTTCAGCTCTAGCCGACCGCCTGCCGGCAGGAACTAGCTTTTTATCGTTTACCAGAAGGTTGGCAAATGGGGAGCCCCCCTCCTGCTTAGCGATACGATCAACCGACCGCCGGCGTCCAATGTGGAAGCCAGGCTGAGCCCGGACCTCCGGACCTTGTATTTTTCCAGCGGCTATACCCCGCCGGTCACTTATCCAAATGACCGGGACAACACCAGGAAGATGCTGGAACAAAGCCAGTGGTATAATGGCAATACCAATATCTGGTATGTACCCATCGACAATTTGATAAAGCCTTGAACAGACGACCTGACTTTTTTGTTAGCCTTTACACAATTTAATCTGCAGAAGATATGAATAAACCAGCATCAGCGGAATCCGGGTCATCAATGAACACCGCACAGGTCGGACAGAAGAACTATGTGATGCCTCCCCGGGACGGGTTCACCGTAGCACACTTCCTCACCGTTGCCGACATCGGCCGACCGGCCCGCTTCTACGAAACGGTTTTCGGCGGTCGCCTTCTGAGCGGCGGCGACAACAGCGGCGCACCTGCGTACATCCAGATCGCGAATATCTGGCTCATTGTCAATGTAGGAGGCGGGCCGACCCCCGACAAGCCGACGGTAACGCTCAGCGTTCCCGACCCTGACAGGATCAACAGCTTTATGAATATCCGTGTTGCGGATATTCAAGCGTGCTACGAATTATGGAAAAGCAGGGGAGCCGGGTTCATCACGGAGCCAATCCCCAAGTACGGCGAGATCCGCTGCTACATCCGCGATCCGGATGGTTATATTATCGAGGTAGGACAGAGCACCGAACTTACTTACGGTTAGCGCCTGGCCCCGTTTCCTTTTGCCTATAGACAAGCTTACCTGGGTTGCCCCCAGTCAGGATCGAGGCTTCCAGGCCTTATTTGTCGCATCGGTTACGCCGCTGTAAAGCATTTGTTCCAGTACTTGCAGGGTATCTGATGCATGGCCGGCTCCGGATGATTGGCGTCAATCACGTTTGCATCAGATTTTTCTTGTGCGGCCCGGATAACCTATTCAAGAGAATGTTATAACTCGTGCATTTTTTTGCGCTTTCAACGCTAATTCGGTTGCAAGAAAACAATGCGTCTGTGTCATTGCCGTTTCAGTTCTGTTGAGTACATCATCGACAAATAAAGGACCGAATGGCAATACTTCATTATTACAATCCATATGTACCATTTCTTTTTTATTTACCATGTATAAATGATTGCCGCCTTTATTCCCTGAAAGTATATCGGTGTTCTTTCTTACCTCGATATATCCATCCGTTCCAAGTATGGTTAATCTCCCATCACCCCAGGTATCCAGGCCATCTGGTGTAAACCAGTCAACCCTTATATACCCGGTACCGCCATTGCCACTTAACATGACATCGCCAAAATCTTCGAATAAAGGCTTGTCGGGATGATGAACATTTCCCACCTGCGACATTAAGACCTGCGCTTCGGTGGAGGCGGTAAAGTGTAAATACTGATCGAATTGATGAGAACCGATATCTGTAAGGATCCCGCCAAATCTTTTTTTATCCCAAAACCAATCCGGCCTGACTGCCAACCCTGTTTTTCCAATATTATTATTAATTCTATGCGGCGCTAAATTTACTGTTTGAATTACCTTGCCAATTGCACCTGCTTTTACCAATTGGCTTGCTTTTTCTGTGCCTTTGTTTTCAAATCGTTCACTATACATGATAGAGTAAATTCGATTTGTTTCTTTTTGAACTTTTTTAACTGAGGCCAATTGTTCCAAACTGATGATGCCTGGTTTGTCAGTTAAATAATCCTTCCCGTGTTGCATTACACGAATACCTAATGGAGCTCTTTCATCGGGTATGCCAGAACTTAACACTAAATGAATTGCAGGGTCTTCTAATATCTCGCTTTCGCTTTTTACCAATTTAGCCTCGGGATAGGCCTTCAAAAATGCAGCAGTCAGATCGGGTTGTTCAGCATACAAAGCGACCAATTCACCGCCCCCTCTTTTAATGGCATCGGTTATTCCATAAATATGAGGATGATCAATATTGATCACTGCAAATTTTATACGATTGGGCGCTGTAATTTTCTCCTTCGGTTTTTTGGCGGATTCTACGAATTTGGCCTTATCCATCAAAGGAGACATTATCAGTAAACCAGATGCCTTAACCGAATCTTTTAAAAATTGTCTTCTGAGTTTGCTTTGACTATTCATATAGCAAGGTTGTTGTTTAATTCCAAACACCATTCATTTCTGTCAATATAATTGGTTCCCCCTCCGTCACTATAATAGTATGTTCGTGTTGTGCCATAAAGCCGCCTTTATTTCCAACCATTGTCCAACCGTCATTTAGGGTTTCAGCATAAGTTGATGTTGTTGAAATAAATGTTTCAATTGCAACGACAGAATTTTTTCTAAATCTTGCCAGGTTATACCGGTCTCTATAATTTGCTATCTCGGCTGGTTCTTCGTGAAGGCTTCTGCCTATTCCGTGTCCTGTTAAGTTTTTAATTACTTTGTAACCACGTTTCCTGGCCTCCGTTTCAATCAGGTGTCCTATGTCTGAAATGCGAACACCGCCTTTTATATTATAGATCGCTTTATGCAAGATCTGTTTTGAAGCGTCTATAAGTTTTTGATGTTGGTTAATGTCTTCCCCAAGCACAAATGAGCTGCCATTGTCCGACCAAAATCCGTCAAGTTCGGCTGAAACGTCAATATTAACTAAATCGCCTTCTTTCAGTATTCTGTTGTCGGACGGAATACCGTGACAAAATTCATTGTTTACACTTATACAAGTCCAGCCCGGAAAACCATAGGTTAGGTATGGTGCAGATCTTGCCCCGAAATCCAAAAGGATTTTTGCCCCATAGTTGTCTAATTGCTTTGTTGTCATACCGGGTTGAGCATAGTTTCTCATTTCTTTTAAGGTGTGTGCAACGGCTTCACTTGCCTTTTTCATCCCGATCAGTTCAGTTTCTTTTGTTATTGACATCTTCTTTGTTTTCTATTTGTTCGTTCATTTGGGCTGTCGTCATAGCCTGATCGCTAACGCTCAAATATACGCAATAACCTATAACGTACGGGAGTCGAATCCTTGGAATCTCGTTGGTCATTCTAAAGATGCCCGGCTTCTAATGCCGTACCACATACGCGCACGGTAGCCCGATCGTGATCATCAGGATCACCATATTGATCAAAATAAACGAGAGGGAAGAATGCCGCGGGGCCGCTTTAGAGAGTGGCAGGACAATAAGATTCATGACGGCCCACACCAAAAGCCCATACACTGCCGAATCGATAAATATTCCTGTGTTCAGTCCCGAAATAACGGGATACACCGCAAAATAAAGGCCAACCCAGCAGAAAGCAATAACAAAATGGAACATTACTCCCATAGCAGCCATGCCTCCCTTGCCAGTAAATGCCTTCTGCCCATAAACCGCGCTTGCGATGTATCGGAAAAGACCGCCCGGGCGCTTATTGCCCCGGGCCAGAAAAAACAACAGGGCTGCGAGCGCATCCAGTGATCCAGCTACTAATCCGGTGATAACGATAGTCATATTTTTTTGTTCAAAAGTATTGACGGCCGCCGCAGCGGTAAGACAATGTTAGCCATTATCTTACAAGCCGCCAAAAGCTCGGTGTGAACCAATGACAGGCAATTGACGTACCTTTGCTTCCGAGCAATGGTTGGTTTATGGCTAATAAACTAATATTATGGATACCCATCGTTGGGGTGTTTGTGAGTCTGGTGCATTTTGACAAGGAGAATGGCATGGGCACTTTCTGGTGTTATTATCAGGCAGGAACGCTCGTTGTATTTATTTGGATCATGGCATTTCTTCAATACGGAAAGTAACCCGGCACATCCGGCAAACGCTCCCCAGCCGCCTTTGGAACCTGTACCCATTCAGGGAGGGCATTTTTTGCGCTCAATACCCCGGCCGTTGTTGCGTTTTGATATTTCCAAAGTACAAAATATTTGGCGCGTCAGACCGGGCCGCGGCGATGTCAGGAATTCCGTCTTCATTGAAGTCGCCAACGGCAAATCCATACACGGTACCCTTTGAATCACCAAATGAAATTGATTTAAAGTTGTGACCTGTCCCGTCATTAAAAAATACGGTTGACGGTGCTTCGACGTGGCCTACAATGATATCCATTTTTCTGTCGTTATTCAGATCGGCTATTGCCAGTGCGTATGGGACTATCTTTGAGTCAGCTAAGGAAATACCTGCAGAAAAAGTTTGATCTATTTGCCCAAAATAGAGATTTACTCCTTTGAATTCGTCTATAGTTACAATGTCAGGTAAGCTATCTCCGTTAAAGTCTGCTACTGCTGCCATACGGATCGTAGCGTTAGATGGCCCGAATGGTATGCGATGAGTGTCCGGGAAAGCCATATCTGAACTGCCGAGGTATACGTAACTCTGGCCACCGTCACGATGCGGCACAACAAGGTCGATAAAACCATCTTTATTAATGTCCGCAGGGTATATCGTTGTGGCAGGGTATGGAGCAAATGCGATGCAATTGGCATCGAACTGTCCTTTTCCACTATTTAGGCAGATATAATTTGATGTTTTTCCCGAATCGCCTCTGTTCGCCAAAATGAGATCTGGCAATCCATCGCGGTTGATATCAGCGACGGACAAATTCCGTGTCGGCCATTCAGGAAGCCCAAATTCAGACCCAACTGTAAAATTGCCCTTCCCGTCATTAAAATAAACCAGTTTTCGGTCCGGGGCATCATTGCTTATGGCAATATCAAGAAAGCCATCTCCATTAAAATCAGCCAACCCGCCGGTATATGAGCGGTCAGATACCTTCCCGAGATTATAAGCCTTTCGTATTCCGCCCGACCCATCCCCAAGCAACACCCGGTCAACAATAGGCCAATGTCTTCCCTTCACTAACAGAATGTCAAGATGGCCATCGCCATCGAAATCCCCAAAACTTACATTCGCTGTTGTATCAGATGTCGTTTCAAGCAGTAGACTATGATCGAAGACGGGAAGATCCTTCTTCTGCGCAAGAACTTTCTGGGTCATAGTGCCTGCAAGGCACACAATAAAAAAGTAAATTTTCATTGGATTGATTACGTTTCCACTGTAAAGGGCCGAATGCCACTGAAATAATGATTCCCGCCTTCATCGCGGAATTCCTCTCCAACGGATAACCCCGCAGCCGCAATCAGCGCTCTGTATTCCTCCGCTCCCAAAGACCGCGAGACTTGTTCCGTCATTATATCTTTCCATTCCACTTTGTCAAGAGGAGCAGTGAACAACAACTTTCCTCCAGGATTCAAGGCCGCAGCCATTTTGGCAATTAATGTCCGCTGCGTCCCTTCAGACATCAGAAAGATCAGTCCAACAGCAATTATGCCATCGAATCTGCGATTAAAGAATGAAGACCCCTCAACCGATTCACAGGCAACAGGCACATGGGGAAAATTCTGACGGAAGTCTTCTGCCATTTTCGGTGACGCGTCCACTGCATACGCGTTTAACCCCGCCTCAAGCAATATTTTAGTGACCGGGATACCGGTCCCACATCCAAGATCAAGCACCACTGAGCCTGTATTGAAGGTTCCAGCCCAGGCGCGGGCAGTCGATGCGCCTATTCCATTGATCGCTCGCCCCCTCACTTTAATGTAAATTTCTGCTATGCTGTCGTATCCATTTGATTCGTCGATCATAGTTGGGTTTTCTGCTCTATATCCTTTAAAATTGCTCGATGATCACGCATTGTCATCAAGCTACGAATAATCTTCGAAAAACATAGCGTTAGCACGTATAAAAAAGGATTATGACGCAGATATAAAAGCCTATGACGCCGTGCACGACGAAATTCTCAAAATGTCCGGTGCACTTGCAGGCGGTATTATCGCACAGTTCCCCGATAAATTTAAGTAAGTCGCTGCAACGGCGCGCAACATAGAAACACTCGCCGGGCTCGACAAAAAATATATACGTACCGGCTCACAGAAGGTATCTCCGGCGACAGACAGGGAATGTCGATCATCGAGAACGAGGGGATCCTGGAAATGCTGAAATAAGTTCCCCGATCGAATGTGTGGCTATATTGGTGGTAATTGCGACGGAGACATTCCGGTGAAGGATTTGAACTCTTTGATGAAGTGTGCCTGGTCATAATAGCCGCATTCATAGGCTATATTTGTCAGAGACATATTCGCCGACCGTACCAGTTCGAGGCTCTTGTTGAACCGCTGCACGGAAAAAAAGCTCTTCGGAGTTATACCAACATAATTCAGAAAAAGTTTCTGAATATACCGCTCGGAAAATCCGAAGTCCGCCGCCAGACGCTCGATGTCAAATGCTTCACTATTGCGACAGATGGAAGCGACCAGCCCCTCGACTAATCCTATCTTACCCTGATCTTTCCTGGTCCTGACCAGCCTGTCAATTAAGAATGCCTCGAGGACTTTCACTTTTTGCTCCAGCAATGGCTGCTCCATCAGGCGATGATAAAACTCGGTGGATTCCTTGCTGAGAATATCAGACAGATCAATGGATTCGTTGGTAAAGTCGGACACCTGATTGGGAAAGAAGAGAAAGCCGGCGTACGGATGGAAACGCGTTATCAGACAAATATTACCCTTTTTGATGGTGGCCCTGGTGGGTATGGTCCAATGACCCAGCACTTCCAGACGGGGCACCGTCATTGACCGGTCGCCACGATGCCTCACCGTGTCGCCATTCGAAATGTCAATACAAAATTCCACGCATCCGGTCGGATACATAACTTCCAGCGCATCACTATCATGGGCGCAGGTCCAGTAATACTTGACGTAACGGCTTAAAATATTCGACGGGAAAAAGACCTTATCTCTCATATTGCAAACATAAGTTATGCTATTTCCAGGAAAATTATAAATTTACCGGCATTTGTTCGCTTTTTTACAATCTCCCCTTCCAGACAGGTTCTACCTTTATCAAAAGTTTTAAATAATGAGAAATAGCAAAAAACCTTTGCTGGCTGTATTACTGATATGCGGTTATCTTACGGCCAGTGCTCAAATGGAAGAAGCAAAAAAAGCCATCGCGAAAAGCAACGCCCTCTATTTTGAGGCTTTTGTCAGAAATGACTCGTCTATTTTTATCAATAGCTACGCGGAAGATGCCTGTATCCTGGCCCCGAATGCCCCAGCCGCCTGCGGCCATGAAGCATTTGCCAGATTCTTCCGCTCGGCTTATCAGGACTACGGTCTAAGAAATGGCAAATTCATCACCACAAACGTATATGGAGATGGAAAAGAATATGTCACGGAAGAAGGATCCTGGCAATCCTTTAATGCCAACGGGGAATTATTTGACGATGGGAAATTTTTAGTTCTTTGGAAAAAGACCAGCAACGGTTGGAAAATGTTCCGTGATTCGTTTAGTAGTAACCACACTCCAAAATAATTTTCCGGTATTCCACCGGCGTCATCCCAACCTTTTCTTTAAAAAGTTTGCAAAAATACAGCGGTGAGTCTATGTTCAGCTCATAGGCTATTTCCTTGATAAGCTTGTTGGGGTCGGCCAGCAGATCCTTGGCCATCTGCATCCTCAGATTGATCAGGTACTGTCCAGGCGCAACGCCTGTATATTTTTTAAAGGCCTTCCTGAACAGTGAATAGCCGACCTGCAGCTCTTCCGCCACCTGCTCAGGCGATAGTTTGTTGTAAACCCCTTCCCGGAACATCGCACGGGCCTTGCCAACCATTATCTCCGTCATGTCGACAGCCTGACGATGGTCGCGCCGGCTCCCGGCGTGGATGAGGCCCAGCAGGTATAGGACGGCCCCTGAAACGACCGGCTGATAGCCAGGCTTCTCTCCTCTCGAAAACCGATTGATATCGTTGAACAAATTGATGATCGTTTCATTAAAACCCACGCGAAAGACAGCCCTCCCCGGACTAAAATGATTCTCCCGGATGATATCGTCGATCATATTTCCCCGAAAGCCAACCCATGTTTCATCCCAGCCGGACTGCGGATGCGGACGATAACGGTGCCGTTCCCCGGGCAGCAGTAAAATGATCGTTCCTTCAGTGATCTCTTCCTGGCAGCTTTCCGACTCGAACATGCCTCCGCCACGGGTAATATAGATCAGCTGATACTCCTGCAGGACCCTGCCCTGCTGCCAGCTGAAATTATGATGCGAGGGATGCGAGACGGGCGGATAGTGACTGTTCTTTTCTATCCGCGTGCAGCCTGTGTTAAGTAAGGTCAGACCCCTCGCCTCCTCCTTTTCTCTCACCGGGAAATAAAGGAAATAATTATCCATCGGTTCGTATTGATGACCCTAAGCTAACAATTTCCGGTGGAACGGGACAAGCCATAAATATCAGATCCGACAGTAGAAATGCCAAATAAGCCAGTCGGGTCACCGGTATGCGCACCTAAGTTTGCCTTTAAAAATGAACCACGGCTTAAAGATCGGCCTCTTCGGCATAGGGCTCGAAACTTATTGGGAACAGTTTGAAGGTCTTGAACAACGGCTTTGCGGTTATCTTGCTGTCGTTGAAGAAAAATTAAAATCGATCCACCCCGAGGTGATCAATTTGGGACTGGTCGACACCCCCGAAAAGGCTTTTGCCGCCGGCGCCGGGTTCAGGAGACAGGACGTCGATCTCATCTTTCTCTATGTTACCACTTATGCCCTGTCGTCGACGGTATTGCCGGTAGTGCAAAGAGCCAAAGTCCCTGTTGTCCTGCTCAACCTGTCGCCGGAGGCTGCAATAGACTACAACAGCTTTAATAAATTGACAGACAGGACAAAAATGACCGGCGAATGGCTGGCCTGGTGCTCGTCCTGCCCGGTGCCGGAAATTGCCAACGTATTTCGCCGGACAGGCATCAGTTTTCACCAGATCACCGGTATGCTGCACCATGACCCTGAATGCTGGAATGAAATAAAGGAATGGGTCGAAGCCGCCAGGGTTGCCCATACCATGGCCTACAACCGCCTGGGCTGTATAGGGCATTACTACAGCGGCATGCTGGATATCTATTCCGACCTGACGCTACAGTACGCCAGCTTTGGCGGGCATATCGAATTGCTCGAAGTAGACGAGCTGGCCGCCATCCGAAAGACCCTATCGGATGAACAGGTCACCGATAGGGTCGCCCTTTTTCACAAGGAATTTGAGATCCAGCCGGATTGCACTCCAGACGAGCTCCAGCGGGCGGCCCGCACCTCGGTGGCGCTGGATTCGCTGGTGGAAAAATACCAACTGACCAGCATAGCCTACTATTATAAAGGGACAGGAAATGCCGACAATGAAGACACGATCAGCTCGATCATACTCGGGAACAGCCTTCTCACCGCCAATCATGTGCCCGTGGCTGGCGAATATGAGGTCAAAAACGCACAGGCCATGAAGATCATGGACAGCTTTGGCGCCGGCGGGTCGTTCACAGAATATTATGCGATGGATTTTAAAGACGATGTGGTGCTGATGGGACACGACGGCCCGGGCCATATCGGGATTGCCCAAGGGAAGACCAAAGTACGCCCGCTGCAAGTATACCACGGGAAAGTGGGACGCGGCCTGTCGGTAGAAATGTCTGTAAAGAACGGACCCGTAACGCTGCTCTCCATAGTAGAACAACCACAGAAAGGTAAGCTGATGCTCCTCGTTGCCGAAGGGGAATCCGTAGCCGGACCGATACTGGAGATCGGCAATACGAACAGCAGGTATAAATTCCCCGCCGGAGCCAGAAAGTTTGTAAATGACTGGAATAGCCACGCACCGGCACACCACTGCGCAGTTGGCGTAGGACATATCGCCTCGAAACTGAAAAGGCTGGGAAGCCTCCTCCAGCTGGAAGTGGTGCAGATTTGTTAGACGAAAGCCCTTTTAATTAAATTAAATAAAAAGTAAGGTTAAGTTATTTTTACTTTTCTATTAAATTCTGCGCAAATAGTACCGGAGCGGTTTAATTTAATTGATATTCATTTAATTTTATTAAAAATAAGGATTCAATTATTATTACAATTTGTTTCAAAATGTTTAAATTACTTTCTAAACCAACTAGTTTGCCATTATGAAAAAGAACGTTTACCAACCTTTTGGGAGGCTCTTTCTTGTTTGGGTACTGCTTATGCTTTTTGCCGGAACAACGCAGGCCCAGAACTATCTGACAGGCCGCGTCATCGATGATAAAGACCAGCCCGTCCCGGGCGCGGCCATAATGATAAAAGGCACAAATAAAGGTGTGACGACCAACACAGAGGGCTTTTTTTCCATCGCAGCAGCTCCCGGCGCAACGATCATCGTCCGCTCCATTGGCTATCAGACACAGGAGGTCGTGCTGAAGGAAGGAAATAACCTCGCGGTCAGACTAAAAGCCATTGCCACCGAACTGAATGAGGTAACGGTCAGCTACGGCAAACAACGACAGCGCGAAGTCACCGGCTCTATTGCAACCATCAGCACCGAAAAGCTGCAGGACCAGCCCGTCATGCAGTTCGCACAGCAGCTGGAAGGCAAGGTCGCCGGCGTTTCTGTACAGGAGAGTAGCGGCCAGCCCGGTCGCGGAGTGGATTTTCGCGTCCGCGGCGCTGCCTCTTTCTATCTGAATAACCAGCCTTTGTTTGTAATAGACGGACTGCCCATCACCGGTAGCATCAACAATATCAATCCCGACGAAATTGAAACGTTCACCGTGTTAAAGGACGCTTCCGCCACCGCGCTCTATGGTTCGCGCGCGGCCAACGGTGTCATCCTTATTACTACAAGACATGCCAAAGCAGGCGATTCGAAGATAGAGTTCAACTCTAATTATGGCGTCCAAAGCATTCCCGCCAATAGAGTCCCCCGGCCCATGAATGCGCGCGAGTTCGCCACGTTCATGAATGAACGCTACCAGGACATGATGACCTATGAAGGCTACACCGGCGCCATTCCCGCTGAATACCAGGATCCGTCGAAATATGGCACGGGTACCAACTGGTACAAGCTGCTCACCCGCAACGCACCCATACAGAACTATGATATCACCCTGCAGTCGGCAACGGAACACTCGTCATCATCAGCCATTTTCGGCTACCAGGAACAGCAGGGCGTATTGATCAACACCGGTACCAAATTATTTTCGGGCCGCATTAACAAAGATCTTACGACTGCCAACGGCAAAATAAAAATGGGTTTCAGCATAGCACCCAGCTACCGGCTTGATCATAACAACCGGTTGTCGACAGACGGCGTAGGCGGCCTGTTCGAACGCCTGTTCGAAGCCAGCCCGCTTATCGCGCCTTACAATCCCGACGGGACCTACCAGCGTAATGTTTACTCCTCCGGTATGGTGGCTTATCTAAACCCCCTGGCATTATTCAACCTCACCAATGACGATTACAAGACGACCCGTATTTTAGGCAACGGCTATTTCAACTATGAATTTTTACCAGGACTACAGGTGAAGCTCAACGCCGGAGTCGATAAAGGAGGGGAGTCGCGCAATTATTACCAGGCCGGCCTGATTACCTCGAATGTCAACAACCCCACCGGCACCAGCAGCTCGGTCGATAACGGCTCATATACGGCTGAATCTTATCTTGACTATAAAAAGACCTTTGGACACGATCATAACCTAGAGGTCCTGGGCGGCTATTCGGCCCAGAAATACAGTACGACCAACAACACGCTGACGGGAATTGGATTTCCCAACGACGATATTCCCTATTTATCCGCTGCTACCAGCGTTACGGGAAGCAGCGGTTATGGCGCCTATTCCCTGGTATCCGCCATCGGGCGTTTGAATTACAGCTATAAAGGCAGATACCTGTTGCAGGCCGCCGTTCGTAACGACGGTTCCTCGCTGTTTGGCGCCAATTCGCGTTACGGGACTTTCCCGTCCGTATCTGCCGGCTGGGTCGTCAGCGACGAGACGTTTATGCAGCAATTCAGGGACATCGGCTTTTTGAAAGTACGGGCCAGCTATGGGATCACCGGGAATAACTCTTTCTCCGGCTATTACTCCGCACAGTCTACTACTTCGAATTACTACTATAACTTTAATAATGCCGTAACGCAAGGTACTACCATCGGCAATCTCGGCAATGCCGATCTGCAGTGGGAGCGTAACAAACAGCTGGATCTCGGTGTTGACCTGACCATTTTGAAGAATCGGATCTCTCTCACCTACGACTATTATCATAAAAATACCGACCACCTTATACAAACCCGGCCCCTGCCCACTTCGTCAGGTTTTTCTTCCTTACTGGATAACGTCGGCGCCATCAAATTGTGGGGACATGAGATCTCCGTCAGCTCGGTCAACCTCACCGGCCGGCTGAAATGGAATACCAGCCTGAATGTCTCTTTCGACAGGAACAGGATCACCGCACTCGTTGCGCCTGGCTATCTAAGAAGGAACAACACCGTTACCTCAGACTATTACCGCCAGCAGGTGGGTCATCCGCTGGGTGCCTTTTACGGGTTTGTATTCCAGGGATTGTACAAGGACGCGGACGATCTGGCCAAATCCCCCAAATACCTGCCCACGCCAAACAGTCCTAACGGCTCATCGGATATCGGGACTATTAAAGTTAAAGACATCAATGGGGACGGCGTGATCGACGATGTCAACGACCGCACTTTTATAGGCGACCCCACCCCCACCTTTACCGGAGGTCTTACCAACTACTTCAGCTATAATAATTTTGATCTCTCTATCAGCACAGCTTTTGATTGTGGTGGACAGATGCTCAACGCCGCGAAGTGGGCCTATCAAACCAACATGGATGGTTCCCGCGTACCGCTGGCAGCCGCGCTGGATCACTGGCGTTCCCTGGCTGATCCGGGCTCCGGGATCTATCCGCGTACCAAAACAAACACGACGGGCATCGGCCGTGAGGTAAACACCCAATGGGTGGAGAGCGCCAGCTACTTATCGATAAAGAATGTGACCTTCGGCTACACGCTTGGCCTGAGACGGACCTCGATGTTCCGCAGCCTGCGCGCTTACGCTTCAGTGCAGCAGCTGTACGTATTCACAGGCTATACCGGTATGAACCCCGAGATCAGCCTCAGCGGACAGGACCCCACGGCGGGCATAAAGGTTGACGAACAGGGCTACCCGATCCCCCGCACCGTTTCTCTTGGTCTGTCTGTCACATTTAAATAACCAGTTAAGAAGTCGATAATGAAAAACATATATATAATTCTTGTGTTGGTGGGCCTGACTACCGGGTCGTGTAAAAAAAGCTTCACGGACCTCACGCCAAAATCATCGTATTCCGGCGCCAACTATTACCGGACCACTCAACAGTTTGGTTCCGCCGTGACGGCCGCCTATGCGCCCCTGCGCGATGTGGTGGTGAATGATTACCTGATGAGCGAAATGCGCTCTGACAACGCCATCTACCAGGGTATCCTGAGTAATAGGGGCACGGCCTATACCGAAAGGGAAGCGCTGTGTAATTTTCGCGATGCGTCGACGAATTCCTATAATGCAAGTGAATGGCAGTATTGTTACCAGGTGATCTCCCGGGCCAATATCGTCATCTCCCGGCTCCCCGGCGCCTCCGCCGTTCCGGCAGATTCGGCTACCCTCTATGACGGACAGTGCAAGTTCCTGCGCGCATTGATGTATTTCAAGCTGGTTCGCTTATACGGCGGCGTACCCCTGTTCCTGAAAGAGGTCAAAACACCCCAGGATGCCTTCCTGCCCCGGTCCACCGTAGACCAGGTCTATGCGCAGATCGTCGCCGACGCTGGCGATGCCATAAAGGAGCTGCCGGCGCCTGCCGCATTCCCGCAAACGGGCGCCGCAACCAAAGGAGCCGCTACGGTCCTACTGGCGGATGTCGACGTCTATCTTAAAAAGTACGCCGATGCGGTTGCCTTGCTGAATTCATTATCTGCAATGGGGTATGGATTGAATGCCAACTACGCCGATGCTTTTTCTCCTGCCAATAAAAATGGTAAGGAGTCCTTATTCGAGGTCCAGTTCCTGGGTGGCACCGCCACCGGCTCTACGCCGGATCCGCTTCTATACCACTTTATACCACGCAGCAACAGCACGGCGCTCGTAACAACACTGGCGATCACTAATACCAGCACCGGCGGATGGAACACGCCAACGAAGGACCTCATCAGCTCCTACGAATCCGGAGACAAACGTCTTGACGCATCCATCGGGATTGTAGAAGGCACCTATAACGCCAGCGACTATTTCACCTATTCTGCCGTAAAAAGCGTGGTGGGCTATGGAACTCCGCCTTCCGGCAAGGTGGCCGTTCCATATACAAAAAAATATGAGCATACAGCTGCTGCCGTCAGCGGCTCTTCGGATGACGTCCCGGTATACCGCTATTCTGAAGCGCTGCTCCTGCTGGCCGAGGCGTTGAATGAACAGGGACAGTCGCCATTGACGCCGCTGAATGCCGTCAGGGCCCGCGCCGGGTTGACCGCCATCACCGCAACAGACCAGGCTACGCTGCGCACTGCCATTTTACACGAACGGCGCGTAGAGCTGGCTTTCGAAGACAAGAGATGGCACGACCTCGTTCGCTCAGGGACGGCTGTGGCTGTGATGAATGCCTTTGGCGCAGACGTGAAGGCGCAATTCTCTTATATCCCCACCGACTCCTACAATGTCAATGACAATAAGCTGTTGTTCCCCCTGCCCCAGGCGGAGGTCGGTCTGAATACCCTGCTGACCCAAAACCCCGGATATCAATGAGAAAAATTAAAATTATGAACACAGTTAAAATTTGCTTCATCGTTGTCAGCCTTGCCATCACCGGCAGGGCTGCGGCACAGGAGACAACGGTAGCTATCCATAAGGCTCCGGCGCAGGAAAAGACGATAGCTATCCACTGGGATAAAACGCAGCAGGTCTCCCGCACCACCCCTACCCTGCAGGTGGTCTATAATCCCATGCTGCGGGAAAACTCTCCCATCTACAAGGGCACGTTCGAGGCGCTGAAACAACTGGAAGCAACCTATGTTCGCTATGTGCCGTGGTTCCCTTATCCCAAAGCGGCTGTGGTGGAACTAAAGGCCCCGACGAAAACAGAGACCTTCTGGGATTTCACCTATGCCGATCCGGCCATGGAGGCGCTTATGCAGGCCCAGGGAGATCGCTCGGTGGTTATCAATTTCAGCACCACCCCTGCATGGATGTGGAAGACGGCGAAACCCGTTGAGGTGGACAACAATCCCGATCTGGTCAACTGGAGCTACAACCAGGGCACGGAGCTGGTCGATCCGGACGGAAAGGAAATGGCGGCATATTTTGCCCGTCTCATCAGCTGGTACACCAAAGGCGGCTTTACGGACGAGTTGGGGAAATACCACCCATCAGGCCATCATTACAAGATCGCTTACTGGGAGGTATTGAATGAGCCCGATCTGGAACACCACATTTCACCTCAGCTATACACCCGGTTATATGACGCCATAGTAACGGAGATGCATAATGTGTCTCCGGAGACGCGGTTCGTAGGCATATCGGTAGCCTATGAAACGAACCCGGAATGGTTTGAGTATTTTTTGAACCCGGCCAATCACCGGCCCGGCATCCCGCTGGACGCCATCTCCTACCATTTCTATGGCCGCCCGACTATCAACGACCTTCCGATCGGGAACTATCAGTATTCTTTTTTCGACCAGGCGAACGGCTTCCTCGACAGGGTCCGCTATATCGAAGCTATCCGCAAACGCCTGTCACCGGCAACCATGACGCAGATCAACGAGATAGGCAACATCCTGCTGGATCATGACTATAAAAATGACATTCCGCCCGCCTACTGGAACCTCGCAGGCGCGATGTATGCCTACCTGTACCTCGAGCTTACAAAGATAGGCATAGACGTGGCCGGCGAGTCGCAGCTGGTCGGTTATCCAACCCAGTTCCCGGACGTAAGCATGATGAACTGGACCTCCGGCAAGCCCAACGCACGCTACTGGGTGCTTCGGCTGCTGCATGACCACCTGGGGCCCGGCGACCAGCTGAAGCACACTGCATTGTCCTCACAGAGCGTCGTAGCGCAGGCATTCGTGACCAGACATGGGAAAAGACTCCTGCTTATAAATAAGTATGATAAGGATGAATCGCTAAAGCTGCCCGAAGGAGCTTTTCATATTAGCTATGTCGACGGGACCACCGGAGACAACCCCGCCGCTGAAAAAGACATCACCGGCGGCCAGGTGACCCTGAGCCCATATTCAGTGGCCATTGTCGAATTCAAATAATTTCGGTTAATGATATAGTTTGCATGCAACTCAACAGACGTAAATTCTTACAGACCGGGGCAGCTGCGGCATTGGGCTCGGTCCTGGCAGGGTCAGCATCGGCTGCGGCGCTGGACTCGGTTCTGGCCGGATCCGGATCGGCTGCGGCGCTGAGCTCGCTGACCGGACCCGCATCGACGGCCTCGATGCTCCAGGGGATATCTCTTATGAATCTCGCCGATCTCAGCAGGAACTTTGCCTCTCCACCGGGCAGCGTCAGATCATCCTGCTATTGGTGGTGGTTCAACGGCCTGGTAGATAAGGAAGGCATATCGCGCGACCTGGAAGAGTTTCACGCAAAGGGCATGGGCGAGGTGCTGCTGGTCAATTCGGCCGGCGGCCTTGGCGGCGTCCCCTTTCCCCAGGGCGCCCGGCTTTTTTCGGAGGAATGGAAGGAACTCTACCGCCATGCCATGAGCGAAGCCAAACGACTGGACATCGCCGTTGGTATCAATCTGAGCTCGGGCTGGTGCATGGGCGGCCCATGGATCACTCCGGAAGATTCCGGACGCTGGTACCTGCAGTCGGAGCTGGAAGTGGAAGGGCCGAAACTCTTCTCGGGACAGCTGCCCCTGCCGGGAAACAGGACCGGCTATGATAAGGTCTTTAATCCCCCTGGATATAAAGACTATATCGACCTTCCGCTCGAGAAGCTGGATTACCGCGACACCGCCGTTGTGGCCATCCCCGTCACCGGCGCTTCCAGCTCACCCGCCCCCGCCAACCGCATCACCGGCCCACGCGCCGCAACACTCGACGCCAAAACCAATCATCGCGACGCCAGCAACTTTATCCTGGCCGTTGACGTGATGAAGCCTTTGCTGCAACAATGGCACGATGAGCCCGGCGACGCCCCGGTGCAGCCGCAGGACATCGTCGACCTCACCCGAAATATGGATGCCGACGGTCGCCTGGAATGGCAGGTGCCCCCAGGTAAATGGAAAATTATCCGCACCGGCCACCGGATGACAGGCTCACGCCTGATGATAGCACAGCCGGAAGGCGACGGCCTTTCCATTGACTGGTTTAACCGTCGCGGGGTCGGGCTGCAGTTCGAACATTTGGGCAGGATGTTCATCGAAGAGGCCGCTAAAGTCGGCAACAAACCAAAATATTTCTGCGACGATAGCTTCGAGGATGGTTTCCCCAACTGGACGGATAACATCCTCGAACAATTCAGAAAATACCGTGGCTATGACGCCACCCCTTATCTGCCGGTGCTGTCGGGTTATCTTATAGGCGACGCGGCTGTTTCAGATCGTTTTCTCAACGACTACCGCAAGACATTGGGGGACTGTATGGCCGACGAACACTACAAACGCTTTGCAGACCTCTGTCATGAACACGGCATGCTGGTGCAAAATGAAGCCTCCGGGCCCAGTCGCTCGGGAACTATGTGTATGGATGGTCTCAAAAGTCAGGGACGCAGTGATCTGCCCATGGGCGAATTCTGGCTGGGACTGCATCACGAAGATGAATCGACTCTCACCGATGACCAGCCTTACGGGACTTCGCGGCTGGACAAAGGACAGAACAAGGTGACTAAAATGGCGGCATCCGCCGGGCACATCTATGGGCATACGATCATCTCTGCCGAAGCCTTCACCAGTTTTCGCCACTGGCTGGATTATCCCGGCTCGCTGAAACAGGCTTTGGACAGGGCCTATTGCGAAGGGATCAACCGGATTGCCATTCATACCTCGACAGCCACGCGCCCGCGCGACGGCAAGCCCGGCTATGAATATGGCGCAGGAACGCATTTTAACCCCAATGTCACCTGGTGGGAAATGTCAAAACCCTTTTTCGACTATATAGGTCGTTGCCAGTACCTGCTGCGCTCGGGCCGCTTCTTCGCGGATGTACTTTTCTATAACGGTGATGTCACCCCCAATCTGGTTGCGCAGAAACATGTCGATCCGTCATTGGGTAAAGGGTACGATTATGACGTCTGCAACGAAGAAGTTTTGCTGACCCGTCTTTCCTGCCAAAATGGTAAGCTGACCCTGCCGGACGCAGTGAGCTACGAGGTCCTGGCGCTGCCCGATACTACCCGTATGCCGTTGCAGGTATTGAAAAAGATCGCGCAGCTGGCGGAGGCGGGTGCGACGGTTGTCGGTCCACGGCCGGCGGAAGATTCGGGGTTGTTGAACTATCCCCGCTGTGATGAAGAGATCAGGTCCCTGGCTGCCCGGTTGTGGGGGCCGATAGATGGGAAAAGCACCACACAGCACCGCTATGGCGCCGGTATGGTCTTCGATGGCGTGGACATCCGCGAGATCCTTGCACAAAAAAATATTGGCCCCGACTTTGAATACACCGGCGGCGAAGGAGCCTGGCTCGACTTTATTCATCGCACCACCCCGGAAGCCGATATCTATTTTATTACGAACCGCCACGGCCGGGCCGTAAGATCGGATTGTTCTTTCCGGATCATCGACAGCACCCCCCAGCTCTGGAACCCTATCGACGGCCGGCAGGAGACGAAGATCAATTACAGGAATACGGACAACCGCCTGATCGTACCGCTCAAATTTGAAGCTTTTCAGTCCTGGTTCGTTATTTTTCCCCGGAACTCCCCGCTGTCACAAGCGTCCGCCCGCACCCCGCTGCCCTCCGCCTACAACAATCCCCCCGGGAACACCCGCACCCCGCAGCCCCCCGACCCGGCCAATTCTCCCGAACTGCAGATCATACAGGAGCTGAAAGGGGAATGGGATGTTGCATTCGACCCGCATTGGGGCGGACCGCCCCACGCCAGGTTCCACCGGCTGCAGGATTGGAGTCAGAGCGACGATCAGCAGATCAGATATTACTCCGGAAAGGCAGTATATAAAAAAAATTTCGACTTTACGGCCGCCGCCGGCGGCACTGTCTATCTCGACCTTGGAGTTGTAAAGAATATAGCCCGCGTCGTCCTCAACGGAAAGGACCTCGGTATCGTATGGACGGCTCCCTGGCAGGTCGATATATCCGCCGCGCTGAAAGTCGGCAGCAATCAGTTAGAGATCGGGGTGATCAACTTATGGCCCAACCGGCTGATTGGCGATGCCGGTTTGCCGCCTGAGAAACGTCTTACCAATACCAATATCTCTTTCAAAAAAGATGCACCGCTCCTGTCTTCCGGTTTGCTGGGCCCCGTAACCCTGCAACACGAGCTATAGCATCGGATACAGCCCCCTGAGGGATCCTGGTTTAAACGACGATCATTTTTATATCCCGCTCTTTGATAGCCTTAACGGTATTGTTGGAAACGTTGCGGTCTGTAATGATATAGTGCACCTGTTCAAGGGCGCAGATACGGCCAAGACCACGGCGGTCGAACTTTGTGCTGTCTGCCAGCACAACCACCGTTTGTGCGGTCTCGATCATTTTCTGGTTCAGCGCGGCTTCTGAAAGATTCGAAATGGATAGACCAAAATTAAGATCGATGCCATCTACCCCGAGAAAAAATATACCGCAGGAAATGTCTTCGAGCATACTCATAGCATATGCTCCCATTACTGACGAGGAATTGGGCCGTATGAGACCGCCCAGCTGTAATACCTCGACGTTGGACCGGTTGCTTAATTCGAGTCCCACACGCAACGCAGGAGTAATAACGGTCAGGTGTTTGGCCGGGGATAATACCTTTGCCACTTCGAACACGGTAGTCCCCGATCCTATCATGATCGAATCGATATCGTCGATGAGCTCGATGGCCGCCTTTGCGATCCTTTTCTTTTCATCGGCGTTGATAAGCTCTTTTTCATAGATAGGCTTATCGGCTGCATAAGGATTGTTGATGGAGCCGCCCCCCCGTATCCTAAACATCAAATGTTTGTCTTCCAGTAGCTTGAGGTCTTTTCGGATGGTTACCCCCGAAACACGCATTTCCTCCACCAGGTCAAAAATGTTGACTTTCCCATCCTTTTTCAATTTTTCAAGGATGTACTGATGCCGTTCGTTAATGTTCATGATTTGGAGCAGATTGAAGCCAAAAATAACAATTTTATTATCAAACAAATCTCCAATTATAACACAAAATCACTTTCAAAATATTTATTTTAATTAAATTATGCTTTATTTTGTTTTAAATAGTTTCTTTGTTCCATAAACACGTCTTTCATTTAAACAGTTCGTAAACTTAATAAAACCTTATGGCTGGACAGGGAAAATTGCTTGACAAGGCTGGTATTCCAAAACAGCTGGCCTGGGGATACCTGGGCATACTTATTTTCATGATGGGTGACGGAGTGGAACAGGGATGGCTGAGCCCCTACCTCATCGGGCGCGGATTGAAGATCGAAGATTCGGCTTCGCTGTTTACCGTTTATGGCGTCACCATTGCCGTCTCTTCCTGGTTTTCCGGCGTTTTGACAGACGCATATGGACCACGCAGGACCATGCTCGCCGGCATATTGCTGTACATACTGGGTACCGCCGGTTTTGTCGGCCTGGGCTTACCTCTCCTCGACTTCCCGGTCATGCTGGCTACCTACGCCGTACGCGGATTTGGCTACCCGCTGTTTGCCTACTCCTTCCTGGTGTGGATCATGTATCGCAGCCCGCAGAATAAACTGAGCACGGCTGCCGGATGGTTCTGGTTTGTGTTCACCGGCGGTCTCAACGTGTTTGGAGCTTATTATTCCAGCTGGGCCATACAACGCCTGGGCTATCTCGATACCTTATGGACTTCGATATTCTGGGTGACACTGGGAGCCTTTTTTGCCCTGGGATTGAATAAAGACAGGTTTCAGACAACTGCTCTTAACAATACCGGCAGGCTGCAGGAGTTGAAGAAGGGCTTTACGATCATGCGCCAGGAACCCAAGGTGCTGCTCTGCGGTATCGTACGGGTCATCAATACCACCTCGCAATTTGCTTTCCTGGTGTTTATGCCCGTGTATATGTCGTCGCACGGCATCGATACCAGCCGCTGGCTGCAAATGTGGGGCACCATCTTTACCGCCAATATCGTATTCAACCTCATTTTTGGCATCGTCGGAGATAATATTGGCTGGCGGCGTACCGTCCTGTGGTTTGGCTGTGTCGGCTGCGCATTGAGCTCGCTGTTGTTTTATTATTCCCCCGTCTTTTTCGCGGATAACTATTGGGCCGTCATGCTCTCAGGTTGTCTTTGGGGGGCGCTGCTGGCTGGTTTTGTCCCACTGTCGGCACTGACTCCCTCCCTGGTGCAGACAGACAAGGGTGCGGCAATGGCAGTGCTCAATCTGGGCGCGGGCCTCGCCGTATTTGTAGGGCCCGCCATTGTCGGCATCTTCATCGGGGCCGTAGGCAGCGCCGGTGTCATCTGGATCCTGTCGGGACTATATGTCGCCGGCGCCATACTTACCTCTTTTATATCTAAATCTAAGTCTAAGTCCTCAAATTTAGAAACCATCATACAACAACATGAAGATCCTGATTACTGCCCCGTATAATGAACAAGGAAGGGAAAAGCTCGCCACCCAGCTGGGCGAAGTGATCTACAAAGAATGGAAACAGCTGGGCCGTGCTTACAACGAAAAAGAGCTCATTGAACTGCTCGATCAATACGGCGCCGACGCTCTGATCACGGAACACGACCAGGTGACAGCAGGCGTGATCAATACACATCCGCATTTGCGTTTCATCGGGGTATGCCGGGGAACGCCTTCTAATGTAGACCTCAAGGCCGCACAGCAGCATGACATCCCTGTTTTTCACACGCCTGCCCGCAATGCCCAGGCCGTTGCGGAAATGTTCCTGGCCAATGTGATAAGCCTCATGCGGAAAACTATCCCCAGCTGGCAATGGCTCACCGGTCACAACTGGGACGAAGGCGCCCACACTTCTTACCTTCAGTTCAAGGGCAATGAACTGGCCGGTAAAACTATTGGCATGGTGGGCTTTGGCGCCGTCGCACAACGGATCGCTGAAATGGTGCAGGGCTTCCCCTGTCATATTCAGTTCTACGATCCCTATGCTTCTTCCACGGATCCCGGGTTTAAAAAAACCACTCTCGAAGATGTATTCGGGAGCAGCGATATCGTATCGATCCATTTGCCGGTCACGGAAGAAACAGTAGGCATGATAGACAAACGCCTCATCGGAAGAATGAGGCCGGATGCCATTTTTGTGAATACGGCGCGGGCCAGCGTCGTAAATCGTGATGATCTGCTGGATGCCATCGAGAACCACCGGATAGGCGGCGCCGTTTTAGATGTTTTCAATTTTGAACCGCCGGACGAAAAGGATTACAAGCTCATCAATAATCCCCTTGTGCTCGCCACACCCCACACCGCCGGCGCAACGCACGAGGTGGAAGATCATCACGTAAACATCCTGAACAAAAAGATCCTGGACTGGGTAACTTCGGGCTATATTAATGACTCTAAAAAAGTACAGACCACCTGAGAGATATGAAAGAAGCCTATTTGATCATAGATATCGGCACCGGCAATGCACGCGCGGCAGTTGTGTCGCCCGGCGGCGAGCTATTAGCTATCCATCGCGAGACCATCATCTATCATAAGGATGAGCACTATCCCGGGGCGCTGTATTTTGATCCTGCCCGGCTATGGGAGCAGGTATGCAGGATCGCTTCGCATGCGGTGCAAAAGGCGGGCGACGTAACAGTAGTGGCTATAACCTCGACCAGCCAGCGGGAAGGGATCGTCCTTTTGGATAAAATGGGGAATTCATTGATAGGACTACCCAATATCGACCATCGCGGCCGGGAATGGGAAAACATGATCGCCGATAAGTCACGGATTTATCAGCTGGCCGGCAGGTACCCCACCTCGCTGTTCTCGGTAATGAAATTGCATGGCGTCCGCCAGCGCCGCGAAAACATCTGGCAGCAGCTCGGCAGTTTCACCAGTATCAGCGACTGGATAGGTTATAAGCTCAGCGGCATTGTGAGATATGAACACTCGCAGGCATCGGAAACGCTTTTATATGACGTCGCCCGAAAATGCTGGAGTGATGAATTGTGCGATCTTTATCAGATAGACCAGGCTTTATTACCCCGGCTGGTGGATCCCGGCACAGTGCTGGGCCTTATACAACCCGATGCGGCTCTCATGCCCAGGCTGTCACCGGCAGCGAAAGTAGTGGTCGGCGGGGGCGATACCCAGCTGGCCATTATGGGCGCCTGTCCGGACAGGGATGACGTAGTGATCGTTAGCGGCACTACGACCCCGGTGATCAAACTCACGGATCATTATGTTACCGACCGGCATGAGCGTACATGGACCGGGAGGCATACTGACTTGGGGTGTTTTATGTTTGAAGCGAATGCCGGCGTCACGGGTTTGAACTATCAACGTCTCAAAGAAATATTTTACCCCAATGAAGGCTATGATGTCATTGAAAAGGAATTAAGCGAGATACGCGATTTTCAATGCATCGCTTCGCTGGGTTCATTGTTGGCCGACGAAAGAACGCCGCTGACGAAAGGCGGCTTTATTTTCGATGCCCCTGTCTCCCACCAGCTGACCCGCGCCGGATTTGTCCGGGCAACGCTGTGGGACATCGCCTGCAGCATTTATGAAAATTACAATACCCTCCACAGTGTAAGCCCGCATGGCAAGGAGTATGTGTGGGCTTGCGGCGGTGGAATGGAGAGCCACACGCTGAGACAGTTCATTGCAGGACTCACCGGCAGGAAGGTACTGATGCGCGGTAATTACCGTCAGTCCTCGGCGGCGGGCGGCGCCATCCTCTGCAACAGGGCTTTGGGACGTGACGAGGCTCCGCCGGCTTTGCCCGACGTAGTAGTGCCGTCTTCGGGTAACAATCACCGCGAATTTTATAGGGAATGGAAAAAGACCCGTTCAGGGTTACGACAGATCTTTACAACATGACACCGTATTTTTTAGGGATCGATATAGGCACCCAGGGCGCAAGGGTAGCGTTAGTTGACGCTGCCGGCGACATCCTGGGTTTGGCCGGCCAGGCTTTTGAATTGAACGGACCTTCGCGCGAAGAGCAATCACCTGAAGACTGGTGGGATGCCTGTATGAATTCGATCCGTATTCTGATGCAGCAGGATCAGGCCAGGGCAGCTGCACCCGGTATAACAGCAGTGGCCGTAACGTCTACCTCCGGAACGGTCATCCCGGTGGATGACAATTATCGCCCGCTGCACGATGCATTGATGTATAGCGACAAGCGCTCCGCATCGCAGGCTCTAAAATGTACCGCCGCCGCATTGAAATACCACAATAAGGGCTATACCGCCTTCAATTCTTCCAGCGGCCTGGCCAAGATGGTATGGTTCGTGGAAACCTATCCCGAAAAGGCGGCCAGGCTGCACCGCTGGCTGCATGCGGCCGACTATATAACCGGCCGGTTGAGCGGCGTCTGGGGGATCACCGACTATACCAATGCCTTCAAGTCAGGCTATGATATCAGCGACTATTGCTGGCCGGAATACCTGTACGATCATTTACCCTTGCGGAAAGAGTGGCTGCCGGAGGTGTTGCCATCAGGCGCCGTCATCGGCAAGCTTAATCCCGATCTGGCGTCGAAGCTTGGCTTACCATTATCCATCGCGGTAACCACGGGTATCACGGACGGCTGTGCTTCGCAGGTCGCGTCAGGGGCTATCAATCCCGGTGAGTGGAATACGACCATCGGGACGACGATGGTGATAAAAGGGGTCACCCGCAACGAAGTTCCCGACCCTTCAGGACGGCTGTACAGCCATCGTCACCCCGCCGGATACTGGATGCCTGGCGGCGCGAGCAATACAGGCGCCGACTGGGTCACAGGGGAATTCGACGACGAGCTCGACTTCCTGAACCAGGCTGCCGCCAGGCTGATCCCGTCCGGGCAGATAGCCTGGCCCCTTCGACAGGAGGGGGAGCGTTTTCCGTTTGTGGCGCCCCAGGCGCGCGGCTTTGAACCGGACGGATTGAGCAATGCCCTGCGTTATACCGCTAATATGGAGGGCGTAGCCTATATCGAACGATACGCTTACGAGTTGATAGAGCAGCTGTCGGGCGAACAGGTGAAAGCGATATTTACCGCCGGCGGGGCGAGCAACAGCGACGCATGGCTTACCATCCGAAGCAGCGTCCTGAACAGACCGATCTTTAAAATGCAGCATGTTTCAGGAGCGATGGGCGCCGCCGTGCTTGCTGCATCAAGATCATATTTCGATTCGATCATCGTGGCAGTGGCAAATATGGTGAAGGTGGATAAGACGGTGGTCCCCTCTCAAAAGCTCATCGGCCCTTATGAACAAGGTTACCGGAAATTTGTTGCTGTCCTGCGTGACAAAGGCTATATAAAAGAAGAAAATTATGCTTAGTGTATACTTGTTAAGACATGGCCAGACACCCTACAATGCCGATGGCAACCGTTATTGCGGCCGTACAGACATTGCGTTGACGGAAAAAGGGATCCAACAGGCGGCAGCGGTTTATCAGCGGCTGAAAGGAATACCCCTTGACGCGGTTTACTCCTCACCGCTGGGCCGCGCCAGACGAACGGCCGAACTGGCAACGGGTTGGGAAAAAGTGCTCACCGACGAACGCCTGATCGAGATCGATTTT
>Ga0105237_10001657_pt1 | contig 28897 bp, 20 predicted proteins | sample KBSC24metaG_FD_81520 | JGI IMG/M metagenome (GOLD analysis project Ga0105237, IMG submission 81520) | Corn rhizosphere microbial communities from Kellogg Biological Station, Michigan, USA - KBS C2-4 metaG | ecosystem: Host-associated > Plants > Roots > Rhizosphere > Soil | place: Michigan, USA... | reverse complement strand
GTCCATTAGCTTGTAGACAGTCGATTCTCCAGGAGAATCGGTGGATCAAAATGGCTGACTTGTCGCAACCGAACAACTTCTATCAACCCGACGACCACCTGTCGCGCCTTCTGGTCAACGAAACGGAAGAGCCGTGGTATCGCTCTCTCCTCAACAACCTGAAGGAAACATTCAACCCGCCCAAGTTGCCACCACTCGAAGTGACATCGAAGCCCGTTGCGGTTAAGGACATCTGGGGTCTCTACGGACGCCAGCGCAAGTCCTTCATGATGTCAACCGGGTTTCAGATCGCCGTGGTTGCTGTTCTCTTCACCGTCTTTTCTGCCAAACCGGTGCAGAAGGCCATCCAGTCTACGATGACGCTGATCATGCCTACTGACGTTGATGCCTTCGTTCCCAAGGCTGCTCCGAAAAAGCAGACGATGGGCGGCGGTGGCGGCGGTGGCGATCGCTCTCCACTCCCTGCCAGCAAGGGCCGTCTGCCGAAAGCTTCGCTTCGCCAGTTCACGCCCCCGATGGCGGTTATTAATAATCCGAACCCGCGCCTCGCGATGGAGCCCAGCATCATTGCCCCTCCCGATGTGAATCTGCCGAATGTGAATATGGCGCAGTACGGCGATCCGCTGGGTAAACTCGGACCTCCCTCAAACGGCACTGGTTCGGGCGGCGGTATCGGTTCCGGTAGCGGCGGCGGCGTCGGCTCAGGTAAGGGCGGCGGTTTCGGTCCTGGTGAAGGCGGCGGCGTCGGCGGCGGTGTCTATCGCGTCGGCGGCGGCGTTACGGCCCCGATCGTTCTGTCCAAGAAAGATCCGGAATACTCGGAAGAAGCGCGCAAAGCCAAGTACCAGGGCACCGTGCTCCTCTCCATCTACGTCGATCCCAGCGGTCAGGCCAGCAATATCAAAGTGGTCCGCAGCTTGGGTCTCGGCCTCGACGAGAAAGCCATTGAAGCAGTGAAGCAGTGGAAGTTCAAGCCCGGCTATAAGGACGGCAAGCCCGTCACCGTCGCGGCCACCATTGAGGTCAATTTCCGTCTCCTCTAAAACGAACATCAAGGGTTGGACTAAAAAGGGCGGTCCGCAAGGACCGCCCTTTTTGGCATGTGTGCCGAGCATCCTTTTTCCCAGCCGCGGCCACCACCGGTGCCCTGGCCACAAGCTTTCACTTCCCGCGCAGCTCTTCCTCGAAACCGCGCTCGGCACCGCCAACTCCGCCAACTATGACAATTGCACCAGCGCGGTCGCCGTCAAGAACTCCACGCCCATCGCAACACTGCGGTGTCCGATCTCTGGACCGCGCTCTACAAAGCTCCTTTTGACCAAGGCGTTACTCCCTCGGCGGCAGGTGAGCGAGCCTGCCGCCGTTTTTATTTTTCGCCCTCTATCAACTCAGCCAAATTGGCGAGTGATAGTCGCGATCCTTCCTCGTTGTCCTCCAGTCGGATCGCAGCGGGAATGTCGTCGCACCGCATCTCCACCACCACACCGCGTTCTGTATCCGTCAACATCGCGGTAACACGCATCTCCCCAGATAGGCCGGGATCTTCCGAGTGAAACTCAACTGCCCACACGACCTTTTCATTTGGTACCAACTCGGCGAAGCGGCCATGGAACGCATCCGTGTCATCGGTCGTCTTCCCGCGCGACGCGTCCTTCGGATCGATGTAGGTCAGCGTCATCTCAAACTCGCCATCGACTCGTGGCTCGAATGCCACAATCCTCCCCCACATGCCAGTTGGAGGCAGCCAGCGCACCAATTGGTTCGGATCGACGAAGGCCGCATACACTGCAGCCCGGGAAGCATGAATCATTCGAGAAACATTTGTGGATCTTGGCATAAAGATGCGTGACCCGAAATATCGAGGCGGTCACGATATTACTACCCTTTCGGGACAACCGGAACAATCGCGCCACTCTGTGCCATTGGCGCACGCCCCCGATCGCGGAATTCGTTGGATATCACGCCTCCGTTAACTGGCACCCCGCGTGCCATAATGGACCTCCATGCGCGCCCTCCGCTCGCTATCGCATCGGTGGCAGCTCACCGCCGTCGCGACGCTCTCCCTTGCGGTCGCTATGGCACTTGGCATCCTCGGCCTGAGCGCTGCGAATACCATGGTGCTGCTGCCACTCGCAGCGTCCGATCCAGGACGTCTCGTTTCTATCCACTCCCGTGCCGCTGGTAGCGGCGTCGATCAAATCTCCTACCCCGATCTCGAATACTATCGGGCCAGCAACAGCGTCTTCACCGGAATTGCGGCCTCGCCGTCCTCGATTTCACTCTCTATCGATCGCTCCAACAACGGTCGCGAGATCCGCATCATCGGCCGCCCCGTCTCCGCCAATTATTTTGACGTGCTGGGTATCCGCCCCCTGCGGGGCCGCTTCTTCAGTGCCAGCGATGACCGCGTCAACTCCCACGTCGCCGTCATGACTTACGCTTGCTGGCGTCGCAACGGCTCCGACCCTGACATCATTGGCAAGGAGGTGGCGGGCAACACAATTGTCGGTGTCACGCCTCCGTCTTTTACGGGCTCGCTATACGGCCTGAACGGAGACCTGCTTTATCCGCTCTCACAACTCGATGACCCCGCCGCCCTCGAGAAGCGCGATGCCCGCCGATTCTTCCTCATCGGGCGATTGAAGCCCGGCGTGTCTCGCCGCCAGGCCCAGGCCGAGATCACTGTTCTCGCGCGCCAACTGTCCGAAACCTACCCTCAGGCCGATCGGGGCCGGACCGCCGTCCTCACGCGGGCCAGTCTGCTGCAACCCGACAGCATCACCGCCGCCGAATGGGTCAGCGGGATCGTCATGGCCCTCATCATCCTGGTACTCCTGATCGCCTGTGCCAACGTGGCAAACCTCCTCCTGGCTTCTGCCGTCGGACGTCGCCAGGAAGCAGCCATTAAACTCGCTCTCGGCGCGCCCCGCTCGCGAATCCTCATCGATTTTCTCCAGGAGAGTGGCCTGCTTTGTGCTGCAGCTGGTTTGCTCGGCTTCGCGATCGCCACCTTGCTCGTCGCTCGATTCAGCGAGTTCACCTATGTGTTTCCGATGTATGGCCCGTACTCCGTCGGCCTCAATCTCCACCTCGACGCCACCGTTGCGAGCCTCGCCGTTGGACTTGTTCTCCTCGCGACCCTTGCTACGGGTCTCGCACCGGCGTTTTACGCGTCGTCGCCGCGCCTCGCCCAAATCCTCGCCGGAGAGATTGCCACCGGAGGCGGAGCCAAGAGCCGCCGGCGGAAGGCGCTAGTTCTGGTACAAGTCGCGGTCTGCACGGTTGTCCTGATGGGAGCCGGGCTCGGTTTGCGCAATGTTTACAACCTGCGACGTGCCGACCTGGGCTTCACCGCCCGAAACCTCGTTGGCCATAACATCTACCTCCAGGCCGAGGGGCTAACCGAAGAGCGGGGCAAGGTCTTCTACGATAAACTCCGCCGCGCGGCCGCCGGCATCCCTGGCGTCGAGTCTGTCGCCCTCGCCTCCGATATGCCGCTGCTGGGCGTCAACGAAGTGCCCGTCCTCCAGCCCAATTCCCTCGAGTCCACTTCGATCGCTCGCACCATCGTCGATCCCGGATACTTCCCAACCCTCCAGATGCGACTCCTTGCCGGACGCAACTTCACACCCGCCGACCGCGACGGAGCGCCCGCCGTGATCATCGTCAATCGCAAGATGGCGGACACCTTCTGGCCCGGCGTCGAGGCCGTTGGCAAGGCGGTCGTCGCGGGTGATCCGCAGCGGCGCTACATCGTCGTCGGGGTCGCGGCGGACGCCAAGTACGACGACGTCACCGAGGTGCCACGCCCCTTCTTCTACGTGCCTCTCGCACAGAACTACTCTCCGGGTATCAACGTAATCGTTCGTGCCGCCGGAGACCCTCGCGCAATCGTCGAGCCCTTGAATCAAGCCTCGCGCTCTGTCGGCATCAACATCTTTGCCCGCCCGGCAACGTTCGATGATTGGATTAGCCTTACGCTCTTCCCGCAGCGCGCCGCCGCCCTGTGCGTCGGCATACTGAGCCTGCTCGCCCTGGTGCTGGCCATGGTCGGCCTTTTCGCGGCAGTCTCGTACTCTGTCAGCGAGCGCAGGAAGGAACTGGGCATCCGCGTTGCCCTCGGCGCTGGGCCCGGACGCCTCCTGCGCTTGGTCCTCAGGGAAACCGCCGCAGTCGCCGGTGTCGGCATCGCGATCGGGCTGATTCTCGGGATCGCTGCGACTGCCGGGCTTCAATCGCTGCTCTACGGGATCGGCGTGGTCGAATTCACGGTGATCGTTCCGGTCTCCGCCGTCATGCTCGCCGTTTGTCTCGCCGTCGCTGCAATCTCCGCGCGTCCATGGCTTCACATCGACGCTATGGAAACAATTCGTCACGCGTGACGGTGGACTCTTTGAAGATCGCCACTTTTAACATCAACAACATCAACAAGCGTCTGAAGAACCTCACGTCGTGGCTCGAAACGGCGCAGCCCGACGTGGTTTGCCTGCAGGAGCTCAAAGTCGAGCAGCGATTATTTCCGGCAAGCGCCCTGCGGGACGTGGGCTATGACGGAGTCTGGCTGGGCGAACGTTCCTGGAACGGCGTAGCGATCCTGACACGGGAGTGCGATCCCGTTCTGACTCGATCCACTTTGCCCGGGAATCCTGACGATGGCCAGGCACGTTACATCGAGGCGGCCGTAAACGGATTACTGATTGCATCGATTTATCTGCCGAACGGAAATCCGCAACCGGGTCCGAAGTTTAATTACAAATTGGCATGGTTTGAGCGCCTGATTCAGCATGCTGGCGAACTGATGAATGCCGGGGTGCCGGTCGTATTGGCTGGCGACTATAACGTGGTACCAACCCCGCAGGACATCTATCCGACGCGGTCTCTCGATCAGAACGCCTTAATTCAACCCCCGAGCCGCGAGGCTTATGCGCGCCTGCTATCGCAGGGCTGGACCGACGCCCTGCGAAAACTGCAGCCCGAAGGACCGCTTTGGACATTCTGGGACTACGAGCGGAATCGATGGCACCTGGACAAAGGGATGCGACTGGATCATTTCCTGCTCTCTCCAACGGTGTGCGACCGATTGGCCGGCGGCGGCGTAGACCGATCGGTTCGCGGAGAAGAGAACGCCAGCGATCACGCCCCCGCCTGGATCGAACTCGATGATGTCGCCCACTAGACTTCTTTAAGAATATCGCTTCGGCTGCTCAGCTCAGTGGGGCGGACGTTTTCGTCTGCCAACCTGGGAAGCCGTCCGACGAACGCTCTCGTCACTTCCGCAGCAGTTTCCTTACCACCGCCCTGGCGATCGTGATGGGATGCGTAGCCAGGATACCGATTTGACCCAACACACTTTGCGGCTCGTGAAACACACCAAGCTGCCTCAGGACCGACCCGCGGTCGTAGTAAATTCGTTCACCGGCCAAACGGTCGTCGGCGTCAAACGTGTATACGCCGCAAAGCGGAAACTCAACCCGTCGCCCCGTCGCCGGAAGACCGCGCCAGCCGCCGAGGTGTGTGCCCCGAATCACGAGTTCAACAAGAATGGCATCCTCAGCCACATGCCGGCGCTGCATCTTGATCTCGATGTCAGGCAGTGCATTCATCAGCTGTTGGTAGAACAGACGGACGCCGTCACGACCGGTGTAGTGTTGGTCCCACGGCTCATCATCATAGCGAGCCGTTTCACCGAATGTCCCGAGAACGCCCTCGAGATCGTGCTCGTTCTCAAAGCGAATATGCTGCTCAACAATGGCGATACGAGCGGACTGCCTGTCGTTCAAATCAGGTGCGTTTCCCATGTGCGCCCGTCACGTTGGAGTCTGGCCGAAGCGCCAGCCACCCAAATCCTATCACTGCCAGAGTTCATCTCTTACAATTTCACGGGCTGGTGCTTTGCCACCCAGTCGGGGTCGAAGTCCACCCCAAACCCCGGGCCCGTCGGAACCTTGATCTTCCCCTTTGCGATCTTCAACGTTGAGGTCTTGCACTCGTACCGGATGTTCGCCCCGACCTCCTTAAACTCGTGATGCTCCCCGGCGTTGGGCAGAGCCGAGACGAACTGGACGTTGTATACATTCCCCAGGCCGCCCCCTGACATGTGCGGCACGCACTGTTTCCCGTACGCCGCCGCCATCCGCGCAACCTTCATCGACCGGACCAGCCCGCCGAAATAGTAGTTGTCCGGCTGCACGATCTCCAGGCCGTCGTGCGCGATCAACCAGCGGAAACCGTAGAAGCCGTAGTCCTGCTCACCGTTGGCGATCGGAATCTTCAACGCGTCGGCAACCTGCTTGATCTCCTCCACGTGGTCGAACATCACCGGCTCCTCGAAATACCGGTACTTGTACTGCTCGAGCAGTCGGCCCACCCGAATTGCTTCCGGGACAGAGTAAAAGCTGTTGGAATCCGCGTACAACGCTACGTCGTCGCCGAACGTCTTCCGCACCAGCGGAATCATTGTCTCCGTCCGCCCTGCCGGCCCCTTGGCGTACATATCGGTGGTCATGAACATCAGCCCGCCGACTTTGATCTTGAGGGCCTTCAAGTCCTGCGAGTGGAACGCCCCTTTGATCAGCTCGATCGACTCCTCGACCGGCTTCTCGCGCCACTCCGTCGCCATATACAACCCGACCTCGGGATTGTGAATCTCCCCGATCATTTGCCCCACAGGCTTTCCCGCGATCCGCCCCAGCATCTCTAGAATCGCGAATTCCGCCGTGGCCAGCGGCAGTCCCAACGCCATCCCGTTCAACCTGAAATTGAACTGGTAGATGTAGATCTTCTCCAGGATCGTCTCGAGTTCCCGGGCATCCTTTCCCACCAGAAACGGCTGAATGTTCTTGACGAAAATCGGGAAGAAGGTGCTCATGCTCGTATGCGCTACAGCAATTCCTTCCGCGCCGTCCTTCGACCGTGCGCGGCACAAATAACTGCCGCCCATCCTCAGCAGTTCGACCGTATCGATGATCACGGGCGTCTTGAATAACTCCTTTTTGAGAACGGGCTTGGCGAGAATCTCATCCAGTTTCCGGTAACGGTCGTTAACGGTCTCGGCGGCATGCGCGGTCGTTGCGAGTGCCCCTGCGGCGGCAGTAGAGAGGAAGTGACGGCGATTGGTCTGCATAGGATTGATCGTTCATTCTTTCAGGCGGCGCCCCTTGGGTCAATGGCGCCTCAGGGAGCGCGCGGCGATGGGCTGCCCTGCTGCCCACATTATCGGAGGCCACAACGATAGAATCTTTGGCTAGGTGTCGATATGAGCCGCAGAAACTCGCGCGTAAATCAATGCCAGAACCCTGCAGGATGGCTGGGACGATTGGTTCTGCGGAATATGAATTCGCGCCATTCCAAGGTTACAGATTGGGGCTTATCGCATGCTTCGATAGGGAAACAGGACATCATCCTGGATGTGGGCTGCGGCGGAGGCAGAACCGTGAGCAAACTGGCTTCAATCGCCACTCAAGGCAAAATCTATGCCATTGATCACTCACCGGAGAGCGTGAGCATGGCCATCCGAATGAACAAGCCATGGATCGATGTCGCGCGCGTCGAGATTCGGGAGGCGTCCGTCTCCCGGTTGCCCTTTTCGGACGGGCTCTTCGATGTCATTACAGCCGTTGAAACGCACTTCTGGTGGCCTGCTTTGCGGACGGATCTGCGAGAAGTTTTGAGAGTCCTAAAGCCCGGTGGCAGGCTGATCATCATCGCGGAAGTCTACAAGGGAGCACCGTCCTTCACTTCAAAAGCTGCCGAGAAATATTCTGAAAAAACGGGAATGGCGTTCCTCAGCGTCGAGGAGCATCGCGAACTGCTCACGGATGCCGGATACTCAGACATCCAAGTCATTACGGATCCAGGAAAGGGTTGGATTTGCTGCATCGGAGCAAAGTTCCCGTCACGTGAGGTTCGGTCGTAACCTAATTTCGCGTGTGAGGTGCGGCACCATCCCGCCGTAAGCGATAAACCCCATGAGGAGCCCCAACATGCCGCTCATTATGATGGATGTGGTCTCTCCGTACGTGACATGCACCCAGACGAACGAGGCTCTCGACCGCTAGGGCGTCGGCGGCCAACACCGTGATCGCCGGCTGCCAGTGGAAGCGGCGGGGACGATCAGCCAGGAAGACCTTTATGGCGCCCGACGCTCCGCATAGAGGCGCGGCTGACTACCGATACTCCATCGTACTCAATCGCCGGCAGCATGTCGCTGCATCGGTGGTGTTGCGGGGTTCCAGGTATCCTCGCTAGATGCGATGGATTCTGTTGTGCTGGTTCGCGGCGGCGTTGGGCGATCAGTCTCCGGTCTCGACGATCGAACTCAAAGGCAAGACGCATCACGTGCAGGGGATCGACTTGGACGCGACGCGGCTCTGGGTGACGTCGGTCGATAGAGACGCCAAAAAGGGCTACCTGCACGAGTTCGTGCTGCCCTCGGGCGAGTTGCGGAGAACGGTGGAGGTCGGTGCGGGCGAGCGTTATCACCCGGGCGGGATGGCACGAGACGGGGAGTCACTGTGGCTGCCCGTCGCGGAATACCGGCGGGAGAGCTCGGCGATCATTCAACGGCGCAATGCGAAGACGCTCGAGGTCGAGATGCAGTTCGAGGTGGCGGACCACATTGGATGCGTCGCGGCGGGTCCGGATTTTGTTGTGGGCGGGAATTGGGATAGCCGCCTCCTCTATGTGTGGGACAAAAAGGGAAAGCTGCTGCGCAAGGTCGAAAATTCGGCGGGGAACGGCTATCAGGACTTGAAGTTCGTGGACGGGAAGTTGGTGGGAGGCGGTTTGTTGCCGGGGAAGGTCGGGGCGGTGGATTGGTTAGTGTGGCCGTCGTTGCGGTTGGAGAAGCGGGTGCCGGCGGGCAAGACCGATCGGGGCGTGCCGTATACCAACGAAGGAATGGCCGTGCGGGGAGATCGGGTGTTCCTGCTCCCGGAGGACGGTCCAAGCCGGCTCTTTGAGTTTCGCCTGGAGCGTCCGTGAGCTTCGATCCTGCCGTCGGCGGTAAGCTAGGACGCATGAGGAATTGTATGCTCCCCCGCGTTGCCGCCACCATGTTCGTAATGGCCGCCGGCGTGTTCGTCGTGGCCCCAGACGCCCCCGCACAGAATCAGAAGTGGGTCCAGTTGTTCGACGGCAAGACCCTGGATGGCTGGATTCCAAAATTCAGCGGGTTCGACCTCGGGGTCAACTACAACGACACGTTCCGGGTGGAGAACGGCTTGTTGAAGGTGTCATACGACAAGTGGACGGATTTCGGGAATCCGCCGCATTTCGGACACCTCTTCTACAAGAACAAGAAGTTCTCGCATTACATCGTGGCCGTGGAGTACCGCTTCGTCGGCGAGCAGGTGAAGGGCGGTCCCGGATGGGCCTTGCGGAACAACGGTGTGATGCTGCACTGCCAGGCGCCGGAGACGATGGGTAAGGATCAGGATTTCCCGATTTCGGTAGAGGCTCAACTGCTCGGCGGCGGTCCCACGGGCGAACGGACGACGGCGAACATGTGCTCGCCAGGGACCGAGGTGTACCGGAACGGCGTTAAGGTCCCGAGCCACTGCATCAACTCGAGTTCGAAGACGTATCGCGACGGCGAGTGGGTGCGAGTGGAGATTGAGGTGGATGGCGCCGACAAGGTCGTGCACCGGATCGACGGGAAGACGGTGCTGGAATACGGAAAGCTGGAGATCGGCGGCGGTGCCGTCATACACTACGATCCGGCGGTGAAGAAGGACGGTACGCCGTTAAGCGAGGGCTATCTCGCGATTCAGGCGGAGAGCGCTCCCGCGGAGTTCCGGAAGATCGAGATCATGGAATTGCAGAAGTAAGCACTTCCGGTTGGCTACTGCGCATCTGCCGGCATTAGATGCGAGGCACGATCGGCGTGTCCGATATAGCGGAATCACCTCAGCGAATATTGACGCGATGAGGCCATCTTCGCGCGCAGGAAAGCCATGCAGCCCGGCACCTGTCCCACGCTCAATCCGTGCAGCAGGAGCGGCCCTTTGAAGTCATACTTGCGTAGCAACGCCAGGTATCGATCATAGTCGAGCACGCCTTGGCCTGCGGCTTTGTGCCCTGCTTCTCCGTCGCGATCGAGATCTTTGGCGTGTGCCAGTACGACATCTTTGCCCACCAGTGCAAAAGCCTCGTCGAGTATCTCCCTCATGCGGATCAGTTCGCCGGTGTGGAAGAGATTCGCAGGATCGATCGTGACTTTCAGGTGGGGAGAACCAATCTCGTCCAGAAGGCGGCGGGCCTTCCGAGCTGAATCGACCACATTGCTCATTTCGGGCTCGAAGGCCAGGACCACCTTCGCCTGGCGGGCGATCTCGGTCGCCTCCCGCACACAAGCCGTCATATCCCGCCACGATTCCGGCGAGGCGTTGTCGGGATGATGCCGCCACATGCTGGTCGGGTCACGCGTGCCGGTGCAGACATGAATGAAGGATGTGCCCATCGCCGGGGATGCTTCCGCCAGCACCTGGAGCCGCCTCAACCCCGTGCGGCGCTGTTCCGCATCGGGGTGACACATGTTGAAAGTGCCCGTCACGCTGCCAATTGTGATCCCGCGGGCCGACGCCTCGCGGCGAATCTTCCCAGGCAGTTCCGCGGGAATCTGGTCGGGCATTTCGTGAAGATTGGCGCATACCATGCTCATCTGCACGCACGAGAGCCCACAGGCTCGAGCCGCATCCAGCCGCTCTTCGAGCGTCCCCGTGGTGAACGTGGTGGCGATCAGAATTCCGATCCGGGGGGAGTCGGATTCCGCGACCGTTACCGGGGTCTGCGCGCAAGCGGTCCCTGCCGCCAGGGTTCCGGCCAGCTGAAAAAACTCACGTCGGTTCTGTGACAGAGTCAATATTCCCTCTTGGTTACGATTCCAGGCTGGGGCACGGGATAGCGGCCATTCGCGGCGGCAAGTAGTGGGGCAGGGGAATCTATCGTGAACTTCTCGATGCCCGGCGCCATTTCGTGCTCGCATTGGAGCATGTCGTCAAACGTGATTTCCCGCCCCGTGTGGGCGGCCATGCGGCCCATGCTCGAAACCAGGCTCGCCTCGACGCCGCGTTTGACTTCGTTGTAGGGCTTGTCGTCTCGAACGGCATCGATCAAATCGTTCCATTCGTTTTGATACGGGTCCCTCTCGTCCGGGCTCACTTTGGATTCCCACTGTAGGTTGGCCGCGGTCGGGGTCTGACTCTTATAAATGCTGGACGGCAGCCCGCAGTCGCCGCTCTTGGAAGCGATCGCAATTCCTTTGGTCCCGTGCAGACAACTGGTGTAGATCTCTTGGCATCCGCTCATGCAGCGGCCGTCAAAGAAAAATTTCGAGCCATCCGAATACGTGTATTCCACCGAATAGGCGTCGAAATTTTGATCCACGTAGGCGACTCCTTCGGGACTGAGCTTGTAATGCCGCCCGCCCAAAGCCTGCGCCTTCACGGGCCATTCGTTCTTCATCCATCCCAGATGATCGATGAGATGGATATAAAAGTCGTTGAAGCAACCGCCACTCGCCCAGATGAAACTATGGAAGCGCTTGATCTGGTAGAGCAGATCGCTGATGCCGACGGGTTTGGGCGGCGAGAGGAAATATCCGCCGGGTGCATGCATTCGGTAACCACGCTGCAGAACGATCTCACCGATTTCCCCGTTATGAACACGCGTGGCGAGTTCCTGCATGGCCCGGCTGTGACGCGACATTAGACCGACGCCCACTTTGAGGTTCTTGGCCGAAGCCTCCTGCGCGAGGGAGAACATGCGCTTGCTGGTGGGTCCGTCGGCGGTGAGGGGTTTTTCCATGAAGACGTTCAAGCGCTTCTGGATCGCGTACGTGAAGTGCACCCAGCGAAACGCCGGTGGCGTTGCGAAGATCACGATATCGCTCGGCTTCAAAGAATCCATCGCCTTCTGATAGGCATCGAAGCCAATGAACTGGCGATCTGGCGGCACCTCGACCTGACTGGGGAAGCGCTTCTGCAGCATATTCAGGTCAGTCGCAAGCCGTTCCGGGAACACATCCGCCATAGCGACCAATTTGACAGGGCCTCGCTTGACGGATAAGGCGTTCGCCGCCGCACCGCCGCCGCGCCCTCCACAGCCGACAAGCGCTACTTGGATCAGGTCGCTGCCCGCTGCGTGGACGGGAGGAATCGCAACACCGGCCAAAACCGATAATGCTGCCGATTTACCGCTCGTCTTGATGAATTCACGGCGACCGGTCGAGTCTTGGAAAGAGTTCATGGCTATTCAGTCCCTTCCTGCCACCCTGGAGGAAAGGCCTCCCTGGTGCGCGGTAATAGTGTAACCCCGGGCACTCCCAATGTCCCGCACCGTTCGATGCCTCGTTGACCTTCTGGTGTTGATTCGGCATATTCTGTCGTTGTGGGGCAGGCGCTTCCGCCTGCCCATTCTGGAAGCCGGCGAAGCCTTGCCCGCCGTAGCAATCCGAATCTTCTTCCTGATGCTCAACACCGGAACACCTTCCTTTGCGCCAGAATCGGTATATGCGCTTCGCGATCCTTGCTTCAGGCATTGTCTGCTTTGCCGCGAACCTCTTCTGTCAAACAGCGGACGTTCGTCCGCAGAACCGTCGCCTCCGAGCCGACCTACAATTCCTGTGTTCCGATGTGTTGGCGGGGCGCGCGTCCCTGAGTCCCGAAGCCGAGATCGCGGCACGATACATCGCTGCCGAATTTGAAAGGATTGGACTTCAGCCCCTCATAGGAAGCTCCTACCTGCAGGAATTTCCAATGACTGCGTACCGTGCGGATCCAGGCAAACGCAAACTCGCGCTGCTGCGAGGCGGCGTGACGAAGCCGTTTACCCCTGGTGTAGACTTTACCGGCGCCTTCAGCCGCGATGTGAAGATCGATGCCCATCCCCTTGTGTTTGTCGGCTACGGTATCACGGCTCCCGAGTATGGATACGACGACTACGCCCATATTGACGTGAAGGGCAAGGTCGCGGTGATGTTCGATCACGAGCCCCAGGAGGACGATCCCCGCTCAACATTCAACGGGACGGGTCATACGCTTCACTCAGGACGCGCCATCAAGGTGGCCAACGCACAGCGGCACGGCGCGGTGGCGGTGTTGATCGCCAGTGAGCCACTACGCCGCCATCGCGGACTGCTCGAAGCGGCCGCGGGAGGAACTGCATCAGGGCAGCCCCTACGCGCCTCTGCGCCCACCCAGGCGCTCGAAGAGGGTCCACAGATCCCGGCGTTTTCGATTTCGGACAGTGCACTATCCGAATTGCTCTCCCCACTTCACCAGAAACCTGGCGAATTGCAGCTTGCCATCGATGCGGCCCTCGAGCCGCGCTCGGCATCTCTGCCGGATTCGATGGTGGAACTGGAAAACGGTAATACGGAGATGCGCCCCGGCACCTCGTTCAATGTCGAGGGACTACTGGAAGGCGCTGACCCTGTTCTCAAATCGGAGACCGTGCTCATTACGGCGCATTACGATCACCTTGGGCGCCAGGCCGGGCATGTTTATCCAGGCGCCAACGACAATGCGTCGGGGACGGTGGCCGTGATGGAACTGGCTCGGCTTTTCATGGCGAGCGACCGGCGTCCGAAACGCAGCCTTCTCTTCGTTGTTTTCGGTTCCGAGGAACAGTTGATGATGGGCTCGTTCCACTACACGGCACATCCTCTGCGCCCGCTAGAGACCACACGCGCCGTACTCAACCTCGACATGATCGGACGCGACGAGGCTCACATTCCCCAGAGCCAGGGCGTGCTGGAGATTCCAGCGGACACGAGCAACGAACTGAATTTAGTGGGGACTACGTACAGCCCGGACCTGCTGGAGACGATTGCGAGAGAGAACCGAAATGTTGGGCTCACGCTGGACACGAAGTTCGACCGCGATCACGTGCTCAACGCATTGTTTCGCTGCGACCACTTGCCCTTTCTGGTGGCAGGCATACCAGCTATATGGCTGTTCGGTGGTTTCCATTCGGGTTATCACGAACCATCCGACACGATTGAAAAGCTGAATTTTCCAAAGATGGAAAAAGTGATACGCCTGACCTACCGGGTGGCGGAACGGGTTGCGACCGATCCGCGAGTGCCCCGTTTTGGTTCTGCGCGGTAGGTCGGAAGGTGAAGGCTTGGCGTGGCCTCAAAATCCGCGGATGAGAGCGACGTCTGCTTCAACTGCCCAACTCTGCAAATCTTTTCCAGTAAGCGCGGACGCCATCATCGAGGGAAACTGATCGGGTGTGCAGGCGAACACGGGACACCCAAAGCTCGCGATGGCTCCAGCGTGTTTGGAGTCGTACGCGGATTGGCCGGAATCGGTAAGCGCGAGCAGCACGATGAGGTTCACGCCCGACCGCTTGATCGAGGCAGCACGCGCAAGCATCGACTCGGCATCTCCTCCCTCGCATAGATCGGTTATCAGCACGAGGTGCGTCTTCGTCGGGTTCTCAATCTGCGTTTCGCAGTAGGCGAGTGCCGAGTTGATATCGGTGCCGCCTCCCAATTGCACGCCAAAGAGCACCTCTACCGGGTCCGCGAGCTCGTCGGTGAGATCCACAATCGACGTGTCGAAACAGATGAGCTTGGTGGAAAGCCCGGGAATCGATGCCATCACCGCCGCGAAGATTGACGAGTACACGACTGAGGTCGCCATTGAGCCAGACTGGTCAACACACAAAATGACATGGTCGAGCTCCGCGCGGGTCTTCGTATGACGAGTGTGCCCCACCAGCGTCTCTGGAATCACGGTGCGGTGTTGCGGTTGGTAGTGGCGCAGGTTGGCGGCGATCGTTCGCGGCCAGTCGATGTCGGCGTGGCGCGGCCGCCGCGTGCGCTGAGAGCGATTCAGTGCGCCCCTCAAAGTCTCGCGAGTGTTGTGCTCGAGGCGCCGCATCAGGTCGTTCACAACTTTGCTGACCACCTGGCGCGCCGTTTCCAGGGTCTTGCCCGGGATTGCGGCACGCAAAGCGATCAGATCGGCCACAAGGTGGACATCCGCCTCCAGTGTGGACAGGAATTCCGGCTCCAGCATCAGGGCCTTTAAGTTCAACCGCTCGAATGCGTCTTTCTGAACAACTTGCACGACAGGCGTCGGGAAGAATTCGCGAATATCCCCGAGCCATTTCGCGACCCGCGGGGCGGACGCGCCCAATCCACCCCGACGCTTCTCCGCACTGCCCTCGTACAGCGCCGAGAGCGCCGCGTTCAGGCGCCGGTCTCGATCGGAGAGTTCATTTTCCTGGTCCTCCACGCCAACAGCGAGTTGCCAGCGGCGCCAGCGTTCATTGTTTGAGATCATTCGGGATCTCCCAGGCCGAGGATCCGGCAGAGCAACGGGAGCGCTGCTTCGAAGGCAGGGTTCGACTCGCCCGCCAGATGAGGAACCGCCGAAGTGCCTTGCTGCCGTCCGCGCTGAAGCTTTTCAAGCAGGCGTCGCCGCGCCATGGAATCGAAGCTCGACATGCTTCGGCGCAGCAGAGGAAGAGAATCCGTGAAGTCCGTTTCACTGAGTTCGCAGAGCCAGGCGTCCAGCAATTCCAGCAGCGGTTCGTCTTGCAGCAGCACTTCCGATCCGCCTTGCAAGAATCCCTCAAGAAAGGCTCCCGACTCTTTTGGTTCGCGTGAACCTGTATGCCGCGCAAACTCGGTTGCAACTTGTGGCAGTCCCCAGGCGCGTACATCGTGAAGACCGCGAAGACTCAACCCTGCGATCGCCGGCCCGGCTTGGTCATCCTTCACAATCCTGCCCAGTTCATCCCGCCAAGAAGCGGTCAGGGCATCATCGCCGAAAAGGCGTAATGCTCCGTCGTAGGCCCCCATTGCAGCGATGCGGGCGGCAGTGGTCTCTTCATCCAATCCACGCGAGCCCATCCGAACGCCGGCGTTGACCTCCACCCCGATAGACAGGATCAACGAGCGCAGTGCATCGTCGGGAAGCTGCCGGGCCGTGCCGTACCGAAGCACGCGCACCAGGGGAGAGACGGCCTTCATCAGATCGGTAATATCGCTGGAGGTGACCGCGACAGCTTGCAGTTGCGCAATGCATGACGCAGCCGTCTCTGGTAAGTCCGCGACCAGAGCCTGCTGAACTAGTCCGGCAAGCTCGGTAATCGAACTGGTATCGCGCGCTTTCTTGAGCGTCAGATTGGCCGCCGCCTGCTCGATAGTCACGCCATAGACCAGGGCTTCCGCCAAAGAAACTGCAAACAACGGCTCCCAGCTGATGACCCAAACTTCGCGGAACGTGCCTCTGCCCGCTTGGGCATCCACCAGGCGGCCCCAGGGAACATGGATCAGATTCAAGCGGTGGAGCAGCGTGGACTTCAACAGTCCGGCCTCCGAACGCAAATCGAGCTTGACCTCTAATTCGAGGTCTTGCGGTTTCAACCGCGTCTTACGTTGCCATCGCGCCAGGTCGCGTGCGAGCGGATTCTGCGGAACGCGCTCACCGATCTCGCCCACACACTCCCCGATGTACAGCTTCCGTTCCAACATCGCCAGCGGGACCGGATTGCCTTCGCACATTGCCGCTAGGGATGCCTCGCGCATTTCGGCGATCCCAGGCATCGGCAGATCGCGCAAGGCGGCCAGTCCGAGGGCGAGTCGCGTCGCCTCAATAGCGGAAGCCGTCGGGGCCGTGTATCCCTCTTGGCGGAGCTTGAACGCTGTGCGGGACTGCCATATGGACGCGAACTCCTCGGCGCTTGGCAAATTCGGGCGCGAGTAGAGGGACCACAGATGCCGATACCATCCCGGGGAGATCACTCCCGCGCCGTAACCGGAGAATGCGCTGAGGCGGCTGTCCGTCCACGGTACCCATGTGGCCTCGATCTTAACGCGGGGCAAGTCTTTCAGCAGGGCGCGGTCATCGGCCGGCTTAACCGCCTGCCGAAGTCCGCCGATGTGCCAGGCGCCGGTTACGACTGCGATGTTTCCCGGAAACTCCTTGAGCGCGGTCCGTATGTTGGTGCGCATGAAGGCCTCGCGCAGGTTGCTACGTGATACCTCCCCTGGCGGCCGCCCTTCCTGCTCACGCGCCTCTGTCATGGCCGTCTCAATCGACGCGAATACCGAGAGCGCCTGTTGCCCGCCGCTCCCATGCTGTTCGATCAGAGCATTCCAAAACGTCTCGCCGTCTTCATACCCCGCTGCACCAGCGAGCAGATCGAGCGCATCCTTCCTTTGCCCATCTGCCTCTGGCCCGTCTTCACCTGGCGCCTCCAGGCGTGTCTCCAAAGGCTCGCTCGCTAGTTTTTCCCGTGTGGCTTTTTGCAAAGCGAGTGACACAGCGGAAGGCCAATCCATGAACCGAATCGGCCGCTCGTGTCGGAGGGCCCATTGAATGGCCTGCCATTCCGGAGAGAACTCCGCAAACGGCAGGAACGTAGCCAGGCTCGGTTCGTCCGCCGCGTGGAGCAAGATGGCCACCGGAGGGTTCAACTCCGGGTCGGCTATGTATTGGATCAGCTCATCTCCTTCGGGAGGTCCCTCGACCAGGACACATGCCGGGTCGAGCACCTCGAGTGCTCTACGCAGCAGGGCAGCCGATCCGGGCCCATGGTGCCGTATCCCGAGAATGTGGAGGCGTTCGTCGGTTTGAGCGCGGGTCATTGACGAAAAGACCTCGGATTAGAGGACCTCGCGAATCGCCGCGTAGAGGTCCGACCAGCCATCCCGCGTCCGCACGACGCTTTCGAGATACTCCTGCAAAGCGATCGTGTCTTGTACGGGATCTTTCACGACTGCACCGACCAGGTTGGGCGCGAGACTCTCCGCTGTGACAGTTCCATCGCCGAAGTGCGCCGCGGCGGCCCACGCGCTCACGCCTACAGAGATCGCCTCGGCCGTGGAAAGCGATCCCGTGGGAGATTTGAGCTTCGTCTTGCCGTTCAGAGTTTTGCCGTCACGCAACTCGCGAAAGAGAGTGACCACCCGGACCAGTTCTTCATCAGCCGGGCGGATCGCCGGCAGCTCGAGGCTGGAGCCGACTTCGAGAACGCGCTTCACCACGATGCCAGTTTCTTCTTCCAATGTGGCGGGAGACGGCAGCACAACAACATTGAACCGGCGTTTCAGCGCCGACGAAAGATCGTTGACCCCTTTATCACGGTTGTTCGCCGTCGCAATAATATTGAAGCCGCGCTTCGCCTCGATAGCGTCGTTGAGTTCCGGGATAGGCATCGTCTTCTCCGAAAGTATCGTGATCAGAGTGTCCTGGACGTCCGAACCCATCCGCGTCAGTTCTTCCAGGCGAACGATGCTTCCTTCTTCCATCGCCCGCGCCATGGGAGTCTTCACCAGAGCCTCGCGGGAAGGCCCGTTGGCGAGTAGCAGCGCGTAATTCCAGCCGTATCGAATCTGGTTTTCATCCGTACCTGCCGTGCACTGGATCATGCGTTGCGACGATCCCGAAATTGCAGCTGCCAGATGTTCCGATACCCATGATTTCGCCGTTCCGGGCAATCCCAGGAGCAGCAGCGCGCGGTCTGTAGCGAGCGTAGCGACCGCCGTCTCGATCAGGCGGCGATTGCCAATGTATTTGGCTGTAATCGGAGTTCCATCTCCCGCCTTGCCCCCGAGGATGTAGGTCACAACCGTCTTGGGAGAGAGGCGCCAGTTCGCGGGGCGTGGAAACTTGTCTCCTGCGGCGAGAACAGACAATTCTTGAGCATATAGATCTTCGGCGCTTAAGCGAATTCGCTCGGAGTTTTGGTCAGGCATCGGTGCGGTCGTTCTCCATTCCATCGAGAATCTCGAGCAGTGCAAGGGGAGCAACAGTCAGTGAAGAGTCGAACTGCGTCAGTCGGGCGCGAAGTTCCTGCCGCTGGGAAGCCGGACAAATCGCCGCCACCACGTCAAACCAGAACGCCTTGCCGGACTCTTGTTCGGGGACGTTCGTCAGCAGGTTCGCGTCAAGAATCATCCGCATCACCGCGGGTGGCGCCTCGACATCCGTGATCCGATGCAGCCAGTCCCAAAGCGGGTAGATCGCTGGCAGCTCTTTGCCGTAAGGATGCAGCAGGATCTCCTCCCAACGCTGACGTTCGGGCTCGGTCATCGCACCCAGGGTGTCGAGCCCTGCCTCGAACAAACGTTCCCACGCGTTGGGCAGGTTCGAGACCACAGCTTCGAGCAGATCGAGTCGGCGATCGTTCGTTGCCATGAGGGCCAGGGCCAGGAGCAGAAGCTCGTCTTTCGTGGCGGCTTCAATCAATTCCTCTTCTTCGAGTTTGAATGCGGTCGCCAGTTCTCCCAACGATACTCCGCTAAACGTCTGGAGTACCCACGGCGGCGCAGCTTGATCCTTGACGTTCGCCGGAAGTTCCAGTTTCAAGGTCGTTCGCTTGCGGATGAGCCCGCTCTGGTGCTCGCTGATTCGTTCCAGGCATGCTGCCAGAGCCGGATTCGTACTGCTGGCCCCGAGCCGCGCCAGAAACCGTACCGCGAGTCCGCGTACGCGCGGAGCCCGATCCTTCTCGAGCGACGCCAGGAACGGTTCATCAGCCATGCTCAGGTTGGTTTGGAACACCTGCAGCAGGCGGAAGCGGACATCGGCGTCTTCCTGGACCCATGTAGACTCAACCAGGGCGCGCGCAGCATCCACGTCATCTCGTCGCCTCTGCTCGAGAAAAGCCACCCGCCTGGAAACTGCCGCTTGCGACCAGTTGCTCTCATCAACCAGTTCGGCATCGAAGTAACTGCGAGGGCCCGTCTCGGATTTCTGTCTTGCCGCCCAATGTTGCGCCGTTGGGCCGAGCTTCTCCGCATACGACCGGACGAAACCATCGATTGATGGCAGGTCAAACGGGTGCGGACGCATTCGCAGCCGATCGAAGGCACGCGCCAACGCTCGTGCCGGATGGTCCGTCGCATACTTGGCCGTGAGAAGGCGGATAAGCGGGCGGCGCAAACGATTGGCGAGAATTTTCCGGCTGTCGATGATCTCCGGCTCGATGACGAACGATTCAGGTGTCGGAGGGCGCTCGAAACGCAATGCCTGTCCCATCAGACTGAGCACAGCGAGCGACCCATCAGGGCAGGAACCCGACGGAGGAATCAAATCTTCGGGCAGCGGATGCCGGGATGTTCCCCCCAGCAGGGAAGGCAGAACCTTACCCTGTAGCGTGTTCCGGTTCATGAGCACAACCACCTTCCGAGCCGCGTTTCCGCCCACGCCAGGGTGAATTCGTATCCATTCCACAAACCAATTCCATCGATGCGATCGAGACTCGCCAGCGGCAAGGCTTGATTGACCTGCGATGCATCGAGCGGCAGCGATAGTCCGCCTTCGTGATCGTAGAGGTGAAGTTGTTCTCCAGTTCGGCGCACACCAGCCGATCGAAAAGTCAGCGGAATCGCCCTGAGCCACGGAAGCTGGCCTAGCGCACGCTCGTAGTGAGCGTACGAAACCCCCAGCGCCTCGTTCGGCAATGGCAATGGCTCATCACTTGGTTCGGCGCCTCCCTTGAGCTGGGCGACGAGTGCGCGGAGCGGAATGGCGGACCTGTAGAAGCTCAACTCGGCGTGAATATGATCTCCAACCAGGTACCCGCCGGTTGCGGCTCCGGTCGCCAGCGGTACGAAGTCGATCAGCACGGCGCACGTCGGCATGCCATCTCCACTGCTCTGTCGCCATAACCAGGTCTCAACTCTGCGAAGACGATCAGGCTGCACCTCGGAAAGCACTGCGAAGACGCGCCATTCCCCAGAAACGCGCAACGCGTCAGGATCGCTAAGCAATGCATCTCGCGTGACAGACCACCCCACCGCCTGCCTGGCATCCGCCGCTAGCGGTTCCGGAAGTTCGCTGGCGCGCCGGTATGCCTGGCTGATCAGATGCACCTGTCCGAGTTCCCGTATAGCCGCCAAAGGGCGAGCGGGACCCGGTAAGGTGAAAAGCCTCGTCGGAAGAGAATCGAGCCGTCCCGCCAACGCGGGTGCTTTTGCGTCGACGAGTCTTTGGGAGATCGTCCGGCATGCCTGAGCATTCTGCGCGACAAAACTCGCCATGCCATGCCGCACCTGATCAGACAGCCAGAGGTCGAGATCATCGAGACCCGCCATTACGGCCGCCTCGCGCTCCACTCTGTTTCTTTCGCGAGCTGCTGCAGCCAGTCGTTCCGTTTTTGGATCGGCTTGCGCTTCCGCTTCAGGGACCTCAGCGAGACGGATGGAAGGCCGAGACTTGGATTGTTGCGCCTCGTCCTTGGGCTGGCTCGCTGCTGTCGATGGTCCCCGCCTACGCGATAGCCAGTCCTTCACCCAGTCGGGAACTGCCCCTGGAACAAATACCGCAGGTTGATCGGCTCGCATCCACATGAGCGCGAGGGCATGCTTGCATGGGAATTTTCTGCTTGGACACGTGCATTTGTATCCGGCGTCTGATTTCGTGACGACAACGCGATAAGGAGTCGAGCCGGAACCCTGACATTCGCCCCAAGCGAGGTCCTCAGCTTCGGCCAACGTCGGCCAATAAGACGGTTTGAGCAGTTTTCGCGCCGCCGCTAATGAGGACTGGTCCGGAGCGAGAGCTTCAATTCTCTCCAACGTCAGCGACATCCATGTTCATCGTAACAGTCAACGCACTGGCGTTGAACGAACGGCCAGCAAATCAAAAAGAAATCGTTTGGAAACGACTTCGGCGTGTGGTACAGTTTGTACCATGACAAAGCCGACACACACCCGCGCTGTCATGCGGCCACCGCTTGCCGACTTGGAAAACGATGTCATGCAAGCGGTGTGGAAGATCGAACCCTGTTCTGTGGAGGCCGTCCACGCGATTGTGTCTCGCAAACATGATCTGAAAGAGACATCTGTTCGCAGCATTCTTCGGCGTCTCGAACAAAAAGGTTACCTGACGCATGAATCCGACGGCACAGCCTACATATATCGTTCGACGGAAACGTCCCGAAGCTTGGCCGCACGCGCCGTTCGGCAGCTGATCGATCGATTTTGTCAGGGGTCTGTAGAGGAGCTCGTGACCGGCATGGTGGACGCCAATGTCTTGAGCAAGGAAGAACTCAAGCGTCTGGAGGAACTCGTTCGGAGCCAAAGAAAAGGAGGAAAATAATGGAACGCCTGTTCGTCGAGTGCGCCGTCAGGGCGGCGCTGATTGCTGTCGCTACCGCGGTCGTCTTGCGCACCGCCGGCATCAAGCCTGCTGCTGCACGCCACACGGCCTGGACAGGCGTCATGTTGACGATGCTTCTGCTTCCGGTCTGGACGTTATGGGGACCGAAAGCGCCCATCCGCCTGCTGCCGCCCGTGGAGTGGCGCGGGAGCGTCGAGGCTCCGGTGCAAACCGTCGTTCCTTCTTCCGTCCGCTTGGCGGAAATGCGCCCGGTCAACACTTCCCAGCCCCATCCGGCAAGCAGGAATTGGCCCTGGCAAAGTCTCTTGCTGATCGTTTACGGGCTGGGCGCATTCGGGCTCCTCGCCCGGCTGGCGATCGGGACGGCCCGGACGCATCGACTCACGAGCCGGGCGAATGTTCGGGACGGCGAAGGGGTCAGTTCCGAGTGCGCTTGTCCCATCACGGTGGGATGCTTTCGACCGGTAGTAATCTTGCCCAAGAACTGGCAGGAATGGCCGCCGCAGCAACTGGACGCCGTCTTGACGCACGAACGCGAGCACGTGCGCCGGCGCGATCCCTTGGTCCAGTGGCTGGCCCTCGTCAACCGTGCTCTTTTCTGGTTCCATCCGCTTTCCTGGTGGCTGGAGCGGGAGCTGTCCGTACTGGCTGAGGAGGCGTGCGACGCTGCCGTGCTCGCTCAAGGGCACTCGCCGCAGGACTATTCGGAATACCTACTGGATATCGCCCGTTCTGTTTCGCGCTCCGGATCTCGACTCGGCATTGTGGGAATGGCGATGCCCGGGGCCCTCCTTCGGCAGCGAATCCGGCAGATTCTCAACTCGCGCGGAGCACTGCCAATCTCCCGTACGAGGATGGTGGCGACGGTCGCCGCATGTGTAACGTCATCCGCTCTATTCGCGTCCGGTACGTTGGACCACGAAAAGGCACACGTTCGGCCCGGCACAAGCGGCCTGTTTCAGTCATCGATATTGCAAGCGGAGGGGACGAAGCCGCAGGTTGTCCCGCCTGCGGCTCACACTCCGGAGACTCCGAAAGTGCTGCTCGCTCAAGTCACAACGCAAATCATTTCACCGAATCCACCAGCTCCCGCACAGAACCCAGGGACAGCGTCGCCGTCAGATCCCGCCGAAAAGGAAAGACAACTCGAAGAGGCCTTTTTACGCAGCGATCCGATTGCGGACATGACGATCGCGATGGAGATCAATTACTTTCAGTTGAACCGAGCGGAATACTCTGTGCCTCTGACGGTAAAGATTCCCGGCCGTGAACTGAGTCTGGCTCGTAATAGCGGTGCGGAACGGACATCGTTCGATTTCGTCGGCCAGATCAAAGATGAGTTCGGCGCCACGGTGCAAAACATACGGGACAAGGTCTCGATCGACTTGAACCGCGTGGCGCCCGCCCAGTTGGAGAACACTCCGGTCGAATACGACGCGGCGTTCACGCTGCTTCCCGGCCGGTATTCAATGAAGTTTCTGGCTCGTAATAATGAGACCGGCCGGATTGGCACTTACCAAAGCGCCTTCACCGTTCCGAACCTCAACAAGGAAGATCAGCGGATTCCGATCAGTTCGGTAGTGCTCAGCAGTCAGCGCGTCGAGATACCGGATGCGATCAACCCCGGGAACCGGATCCAGGCCGTGAATCCATTGGTCTCGGATGGAAGAAAGCTGATACCCAGCGTCACTCGTGTGTTCAGCAAAAGCCGTGAGATGTACGTATATCTGCAAGCCTACCAACGCGAGGCCGGAAACACTCAGCCGCTCCTCACGTCTGCGGCGTTCTATCAAGGGCAGGCAAAGATATGGGAAACGGCGCCAATCGAAGTAACGCAGGGCACGGACTCGAGATCAAAAGCCATTCCGCTCAGCTTCAGCGTTTCTTTGGCCGATCTGAAGCCGGGCGAGTATACCTGCCAAATTACGGTATGGAGTCCTGCCACGCAAAAGAACGCGTTGTGGCAAGCACCAATCGTGATCGAACCATAGACACGATGCCTTACTTAGCCGTCGTGCTCGGAGCGGGGAGCTTCGGCGAGGATAGGCCGGCATTCCAGTTCCACGCAATCTCGCCGCTCGCCCTGCTTCTGGAAACCACGGCCTCGTTGAATTCGTACATCCCGGGCAGCAGATGCTCAAATGGGTGTGGAGCGTCTGTGAACGCCATATAGGCGTGGCTCGATCCGTAAGACGGCCAGTTCGGTTGATTCGTGGCCTGCGGTTTGCCGGTCCGGGCGAAACTGGTCCAATAGCCGATCATGGCTTCACTCAGACTCGCCTCTTGCGGCGTCGTGGGAATCTTCGGCCAGTTGGCCGTCGTCGCCTCGGTCGTTCCGAACACAAAGGGCAACTCGCTGGCATGGAATGCGTGCAGGCCTGCCGAATCGGCGGCCGGATAGCCGTGATCGAAGTAGTAGAGGAAGGACGGCACGCCCCGCGCGGCCTGTTGGCGAACCAGTCGCTCCGCAGTCCATCCGTACAAGGCATCGCGCGTAGTTGCCAGGATGCTCTCCTCCATATTCGTGCTGGGATAGAGCTTTAGGAATTCGTCGGCGAGATCGAGGTAGCGTTCGCGAATGATGCGCTCGTACTCTGCGGCATTCGCGGCAGGCCGGGGCGCGAGCGCCCGCAGCGAACGGATTTCCCCGCTATTAAAGCCGGCGAGTAACGGCACCGGGGCTTGCTCGCCTCTGTCAAAGACTTCGACTAGTTGGCGTGGCAGAATCTGTCCGTCAACCGTACCCCATGGCGCGTAGCCTGCCGCCGGTGCGGCGTCCGCGAGTGCCTTCGCGTCCATGGCCCGCAATCCCGCCAGATTGGGCGCATGCAGCGCGGTGGCAAGACGCGTGCCGCTCTCCTCCGCCGCCTGGGATCCGAAATGGCGCTGCTTCAACTCGGGCGTCGAGATCATGTACGCGCTCTCGGCTATCGCTTTCGAAAATAGACCTCGCGCGGGTGGAGCGGCCATCAGGTACATGACGCTCAACGCGCCGGCGGATTCGCCGGCGATGGTTACGTTCGAAGGATCCCCGCCGAACGCCTGGATATTCTGCCGGACCCACCGCAGCGCTTCGATCTGGTCCAGCAGTCCGTAATTGCCCGACACTCCCTTCGCCGATTCGGCGCTCAATTCGGGATGCGCAAGCCAGCCAAACACCCCGAGCCTGTAGTTGATCGAAACCACCACCACGCCTCGCGCCGCCAGTCGTGCACCGTCATAGATCGCCTCACGGCTCGCGCCGGAGGTCAGCGCGCCGCCGTAAATCCAGAAAAAGACCGGCGCTCTGCGAGCGTCGCTGGGCGCCCAGATATTCAGCGTCAGGCAGTCCTCATCCATCGGTAGTGGATCGCGCGTATAGACCGTCTTTACAGTGACAGTCGGCTGATAACACGCGGGTCCGAATTCCGTTGCCTTTCGGACCCCAGCCCATCGAGGCATCGGACTCGGCGGCTTCCAACGCTCCGTTCCCGCCGGCGGCAAGGCATACGGAATGCCCTTGAAGACCCGAAGCTTGCCGTCCAATTGCCCTTCGATCTTACCCGCCGGCGCCTCCACAATAGGCGCCGCGGCGCACGCCGGCCACACAGCCAGGCACATCATACCCACAAACCCAATTGGCAAAAGGAGCTCTCGAATCATTGGACGGTCTCTCTCCACGGTACGCACCACAACGATTAACAGACTAACAAGCGCCGATCTCTGACGGAAGCAGCAGCAATCCGCCGCTATTCTCTCTGCGCCCTCCTAATCCCCGCCGTCGGTTGACACTGTAACCGAACCGAGTACCCAGCCTTTTGTCGTTTCTCCGCGCCGGACTCCGCGTCTTCGCGACTCCGCGGTGAGCTTTGCCTTTTCTCGCTCGCGATGTTGACTTTTTGGTTGTTGCTAGTTTACTCTAGGCATGTTTCAATCATGCCTTATGGGAAACAGCAAAGACCCATCCCGCGATCTCTTCCCCGGTGCGCTGGAAATGATGATCCTCGAATCGCTCCGCCGCCAGCCCGCCCACGGATATGCGCTGGTTCAGCACATCCAGCAGCGCTCTAAGAATCTGCTTCAGGTCGAAGAGGGCTCGGTGTATCCAGCCCTGCAGCGGCTGCTTAAGGGAAAGCTCGCCAAGGCCTCGTGGACCGTGTCAACCTCGACGAACCGGCGAGTGCGTGTCTACGAGATCACTCGCGCCGGTCTAAAGCACCTTGAGCGGGAGATCTCGAGCTTTGACCGCATGCTGGAAGGCATCCAGATGGTGCTCGGCCCCACCAGGGGCGCCGCGAATTCTTAGGAGGTTCCGTACCATGAGCTGGTTAGCCCGAATCTTCCGTGGCCGGCAATTTCGTGACGAGTTGGCCGAGGAACTGCATGAGCACGTCGAAGCGAAGACGGAACAGCTGATGCGTCTTGAGAACCTACCTCGTGCCGAAGCTCGACAAGCGGCCCTTCGCGCCATTGGGAACCTGACCCATCTCGAGGAACAGAGCCGCGAGGTCTGGCAATGGTCCAGGCTTGAGTCGGTCCTTGCTGATTTGAAGTTCGCATTCCGCCGATTGAAAAAGTCGCCGGGCTTCGCCGGCACCGTGCTCCTCACGCTCGCCATCGGCATCGGCGCCAACACCGCGGTCTACAGTGTCGTCAGCAGCGTACTCCTGAAGCCGCTCCCGTATCCCGATAGCAACCAACTGGTCTCACTATGGCTCAACGCTCCCGGTGCGGCGGGCCTTGCAAACTTCCAAAATGGACTGCCGCTCTCTGCCTCAATGTACTTCACGTTCAGCGAGCACAACCGGACCTTTCAATCGCTTGGAACATGGCTCGCTCAGAAGGCCAACGTCACCGGATTGGCGCGGCCTGAAGAAGTGAATATCATCCTCGTCACCGAGGGAGTTCTCGAAACGCTCGCGGTTCCCCCGTTTGCTGGCCGGGCGCTGACCGCGGTCGATCAGATCCCCAACGGTCCAAGGAATGTCATGCTCAGCTTTGGATACTGGCAGCGGCGCTTCGGCGGCGATCCTTCTGTCATCGGCCGCACCATCGTCATCGATTCCCAGGCGCGTGCGATTGTCGGTGTCATGCCGCGCGGCTTCCGCGTCGTCGACCACGACTTCGATGTCCTGGTGCCGTTTGCGTTCGAGCGCGACAAACAAACGCTGGCCGGTTTCGGACTCCAGGGAATCGGGCGCCTCAGGCCCGAGGTGACCATCTCCGAGGCGAACGCCGATATCGCGAGCTTGATCCCCGTCTGGATGGACTCTTTCTCCAATGGCCCCGGATCCGATTCGCACTGGTACATCAAATGGAGGATCGCACCGGACTTTCATTCCCTGAAGCAGGAGGTCGTCGGAGGTGTGGGGAGTATTCTCTGGATCGTGATGGGCACGATTGGAATCGTATTGTTGATCGCCTGCGTAAACGTTGCGAATCTTCTGCTGGTTCGCGCCGAGGCGCGTCAGGTTGACCTCTCCATCCGCGCAGCGCTCGGTGCTGGACGGGTCAGGATCGCGCGTGAGCTGCTTTTCGAGAGCACGCTGCTGGGACTTCTCGGTGGCATATTGGGAATCGGAGTCGCTGCTGCAGCACTGCACTTCCTCGTTGCAATCGGGCCGGCGAATCTGCCCCGCCTCAATGAAATCTCTCTCGACGCCGACTCGCTCTTCTTCACACTCGGTCTTTCGATCGTGGCGGGACTGTTCTTCGGCTCCATTCCTGCCTGGAAGTACTCCCGGAGTCAAACCAATCTGAATCCCGGCGCTACACGCAGTATGAGCGGAAGCCGCGAGCGCAATCGGTCCCGCAATATTCTGGTCGTCGCTCAGGTCGCCATGGCCCTCGTGCTCCTGGTCTGCGCCATGCTAATGATTCGCACCTTCCAGCAGCTCCGAATGGTCAATCCAGGATTTACGGATGCGCCGAGCTTGCAGACGCTGCGCGTCGCAATTCCAGAGGCTTCCATTGCCGATCACCGGATGGTCACTCGCGCCCAGAACAACATCGCCGATAAGCTCGCCTCCATTCCAGGCGTGACCGCCGCCGGCTTTGCCGCCATCGCGCCGATGGAGGAGGGCGGGCACGGGTGGAGTGGCATTATTGCGGAAGGCCGGACCTATGCTGGCGATCCCCCGATGCGATACTTCAACTACGTCTCTCCAGGCTACTTTCAGGCTCTCGGCACACGAATGATTTCAGGACGCGATTTCACCTGGAATGAGATTTACGACCTGCGACCAAACGTGATCGTGTCAGAAAACTTCGCCCGGGAAGAATGGGGCAGCGCCGCTGCAGCCATTGGCAAACGGATTCAGCAGGGTCCCGGTCTGCGTTGGTACCAAGTAATCGGCGTCGTGCAGGATGTGCGGCAGAACGGCGTTGATCAAAAGTCGCCGGCAATTGTCTACTGGCCTGTTTTCACTGTTGGCCCCTGGGAGTATCCGCCTCGCGCGGTGACGTTCGCAGTGCGCAGCAGTCGCGCCGGAACGCAGGCTTTCCTCAACGAAGTACAGCAGTCCGTTTGGCAAGTCGATGCGGACCTGCCGGTGGCATCCCCGCGCACCATGCAGGAGATCTACTCGAAGTCGCTGGCGCGCACCTCCTTCACTCTCGTGATGTTGGGAATTGCCGCCGCAATGGCACTGGCCCTCGGCATCATTGGTATCTACGGCGTCATCTCGTACGCCGTATCACAGCGCACGCGCGAAATCGGTATTCGCGTGGCGCTCGGCGCCCAGAACCGCGAATTGCGGTTGATGTTCGTACGCTCTGCTTTGGCTCTCACGGGGATTGGCGTGATCATCGGTCTCGGAGCGGCTGCCGCAGTC
>Ga0105237_10001656_pt1 | contig 28901 bp, 22 predicted proteins | sample KBSC24metaG_FD_81520 | JGI IMG/M metagenome (GOLD analysis project Ga0105237, IMG submission 81520) | Corn rhizosphere microbial communities from Kellogg Biological Station, Michigan, USA - KBS C2-4 metaG | ecosystem: Host-associated > Plants > Roots > Rhizosphere > Soil | place: Michigan, USA... | reverse complement strand
TAGGAGGCCCAGCTGCTGTCCGACGCTTCGTTGGAGAGCAATTTCGTCACGTCGATCGAGGTCGAATTCAGCGAATCGATCAGCAGCGCGACGCGGCGGGAGAAATTGTCGCGATCGTAATTCTCGACCGTCTCCTTGCCCTCGGCGATGTGCGCGTCGACCGAGGCGCTGGTCTCGGCGATGCGCGACAATTGCTCCTCCAGCCGGGCGGCGGCGGCCTGGGTCGCGGCGATCGCCGTCTCGGAGACGGAGCGGACCCGCTCGATCTGGCTCTCGACCTGCCCCTCGACGGCCTTTTCCAGCGCCGCGCGGCCGGCATCGCCCAGCGCCTCGGCGCTGCGCGGGATGATCGTGCCGAGCGCCTCGCGGGCGCGCTCGGCGGCCTGGGTCGCGGTCTCGCGCACGCGAATCAGCGCATCGACTAGCTGCGGCGAGGTGCTGTCGGCGAGCTTCTGCGATTCTGCGTCGACCTCGCGGATCGCCTCGCCCAGCGAGGCGGTGCCGTCGCGCGCGGCGGCCAGGCGGGTGTCGATCGCGTCGGCCAGCGTGTCGATCGCGGCGCGGCGCTCGTCCAGCGCGGCCCGGGCGGCGTCGAGCGCGTCGGACGCGTCCTTGGCCGCGGCGTTGAGCTTCTCGGCCTCGGGGCCGGCGCCGGCGATCAGCTCGCGGCTGCGCGCGGCCTGCGCCTCCAGCTCGGACAGCGCGGCGGGCAGGGACTCGCCCAGCTCGGCGAGGCAGGCGTTGATCGCGCCGCGCAGCGTCTCGGCGCGGTTGATGAAGGTGGTCGCCGCCGTGCCACCGTCGTTGAGCGACACCATCACCCGCTCGACATGGCCGCCCAGCGTGCCCAGCGCCTCGCCGAGCCGCTCGGTCCGCGCCCGGCCGGTCTCGTCCAGCTCGGTGAAGCGCGCCTCGACATTGGCGAGGCCGCGCTGCAGCCGCTCGATCATCTGGCTGCCGAGCCCGTCCTGCCGCTCCAGCGCGTCGGCCGCCTGGCGGGCCGCCGCCTCGGACGAGGCCTGCGCGCGGTCGATCATGGTGCCGATCGCCTCGCCCTGGGCGATGATGCCCTGCCGCGTGCGCTCCACCGCCTCGGTGGCGCGCTCCAGCACGCCATCGACCGATTCGGTCATCCGCTTGGACACGTCCTCGATCGCGCGCGCCGCGATCTCGCTGGCGCCGCCGATGTGCGACAGCTGGCCCGAGAGGCGGTTGGCGGCGCCCGCCGCGCTCTCCTCGGCATCCTTGGCGCGCGACGAGATGCCGGCCAGCGCCGCGTCGAGCGCGGCGGCCTGCTCGTGCGCGCCGACGCCGGTCGAGCGGATCGTCTCGGCGAGGATGCGGGTCTGCTCCTCGGCGCGCGGCAGGTCGGCGAGCAGCACGCCCATGTCGACCCGCGCGGTGCCGGCGGCGGCATCGAGATCCTTGGTGCGGCGGCCGAGCTCGGCGATCTCGCGGGCAATGTCGTCGGTCGCCTCGCGCAGCTTGAGCGTGGTCTGGTCGGCGAGGAGCAGCAGCTTGTCGGCCTGGTCGGCCACCGCGATGCGGTCCTCCGCCAGCCGCTTGGAGGCGAGGCCGAGCACCGCGTCGAGCGCCAGGCTCTCCATTCGCACCGCGCGCGCCACGTCGGCGAAGCGCTGCGCCTCGCGCGCGGAATTGCGCTGCCACAGGATCAGCAGCGCCACGATCAATGCCAGCGGCCCGCAGGCGAGGCTGATGCCCTTGATCGCGTCGACCGGATCGAGCGTGCGCTCGCCGAACGCGCTCATCGCCATGCCGACCATCGCCGCGATCCACAGGAAGGCGATCAGGCCCAGCGCGCCGAGGACGACTTTCTCGCCGGTGGAGGCCGGCGGCGGCCCCAGCGGCTCGTCATCGAGGTCGGTCAAGGCGATCCCCAATGGCGGTTGGGGCTGGTGCGGCTCCACGGCGCGCACGGTTCCCGTTTCGTTGTTCTGCGGCAGCGGCGATCCCGCCCAATAGGCCCCCTGGTTCATGACCGCGATCTTACACCGCCGCGCGGGGAACGGAAGCGGCCGGAGAGGCGAAGCGTGCGCCGACGCGGTGAATCGAGGGCCTGGGCGGAACGACTGGCGCCGAGGACCGCGCCAAGCTATCCGGTCGGGATGCGGGTTCAGGACATGACATGGCGCTGGCGGCGCTGATCGCGGCGGTGCGCGATGCCGAGGACGGCAGCGGGCTGGTCGGCACGCTGCCCGTCGCCGGCCGGACGTTGATCGAGCGGCAGGCGCGGCTGGCGGCCGGGGCCGGCGCCGAGCATGTCGTGCTGCTGGTCGAGCGCCTGCCGGCCGGGCTCACCGGCGCGATCGACCGGCTGCGGCGCGACGGCATCGCCATCGACGTCGCGCGCAGCGCCGGCGACGCGGCGGATCGCTTCCATCCCGACGAGCGCGTATTGGTCTTCGCGGACGGCGCGGTGGCCGGCAGCGGGGCGATCGGGCGGCTGGCGTCGGGATCGGCCCCGGCGCTGCTGACGCTGGGCGAGGGCGCGCCGCAGGGGCCGTTCGAGCGGATCGACGCGGCGACGCGCTGGGCCGGCCTCGCGCTCGTCTCGGGCGACATGCTGCGCAAGACGGTGGCGATGCTCGGCGACTGGGACCTGCATTCGACCCTGCTGCGCCGCGCGGTCGGCGCCTCGGCGCGGCGCGTGGACGTGGCCGACGGGGCCGGGCTGGCCGAGGCCTTCCCGGCGATGCTGGTGCGCTCCAGGGGCGGGGCGCGGGCGGCGACGGAGGCGAGCTTCGCGGTGGATCGCGCGGGCGAGGGCTGGCCGGCGCGCCTGCTCTACGGGCCGGCGGCGCGGCTGCTGGTCGGGCTGGTGCTCGATCGCAATCTCGAATCGCGCTGGCTGCGCTGGGGCGGCATCGCCGCCGCGGTGCTCGCGGTGCCGGCATTGCTGCGCGGCTGGCTGCTGGCCGGGCTCCTCCTGCTCGTCGCCGGTGCGCTGCTGGATGCGACGGGGCGCCTGCTCGCCGCGCTCCGGCTCTCCCCCGCCGCGCCCGACGACCGGCTGGCGCTGGCCCGCGCGGGCGCGATGGGGGTCGGCCTGCTCGGTTTCGCCTGGCATCGCATGGCGGGCGATGCGACCCCGCTCGTGCTCGGCCTCGCCACCGTGGCGGTGATGGTCGCGACGGCGCGCGAACGCTGGGCGCTGCGGCGCCTGGGCGGCCTGTCCGCGCCGCTCTGGGTGGCGGATGTCGATGCCCTGGTGCTGCTGTTCCTGCCCTTCGCGCTCGTCCGGCAGACCCTGCCGGGGCTGGGGGCGCTCGGCCTTTACGCGGCGGCGTCCTTCGCGATCGTCCAGCAGCGCCTGATCGGCCTCGCGCGCCGCACGCCCTAGGGCGATGGACGCGGCCGCCCGATCCTCCTAAGGCCCGCGCCGGGAGTGACAGGATAAGGGATCGCATTCATGCGGAAGATCGCGCTTGCCACGTTCGTCCTCCTCCTCTCGCCCCTGTTGACGGCCTGCCAGAGCGAGCCGGCGTTCAACTCCGCCTCCGCCGACGCGAACGAGGATGCGGCGCTCAACACGCTGGAATCCGAAACCAACCAGGCACAGGGCGCGGGCTATGCGGTCTCCGGCCTGATCCCGAACGAGAACGGCCAGCTGCCCATGGCGAAAGTCCAGTAATCCTCCCGCCTGCGCGGGCGTCAGTCGATCTGGCCGACGCCCTCGCAGCTGAGATCGAAGGCGGCGAGGCCGGCCTCCAGATTCTCGGACAGCGTCGGCATGTCCATCAGCAGGTCTGCGGCTGGCTCCGCATTCTTGTCGCCGGCTTCCTCCAGCGCATCCTCCCATTCGGAGGCGTCATAGGTGCCCTGGCCGACCAGGGCGAGCGCGAGCAGCTCGGCCTGCTGGTCCTCGGCGAGGTCCTCGATCGCGGTGCGCAGCTCGTCGCTGGCGGTCTCGTCGAGCTCGTCCTCCAGCACGTCGCGCTCGTCGTCCGAATCGTTGACCGGATCGTCATTGTCGGGGTCGATCCCCGGCACCTGCGCCTCGATTTCGCGGGCGCGGATGATGATGCGGCAGATGAGGTCGAGGGGGGTCGAGAGGTCCATCATGCTTCCTTGATCGGCGGGCCGGGCTTTTCGGCGAAACGACGCTTGGCCCTAGCGGTTCCGGGCGGTTGCGACATCCTGTTGACCACACGCACGGCCATGCCTATAGGCCGCGCTTCCGAGGCGGCCTCGCGCCGCTCGATGGACGGCGGGGCGGAGTAGCTCAGCTGGTTAGAGCAGCGGAATCATAATCCGCGTGTCGGGGGTTCAAGTCCCTCCTCCGCTACCACCTTTCAAGGGGTTAGCGCCTCAACCGCCGTACAGTTTGCAAACAGCTGTAAACTGAAGGGCCGATTCAGGCTCCTTTCCGCCCTCTACCACCGCGCCTTTCCCTACTCCGCGAGAGATTCCGGCGTGCCGGGTCTGGCTCGGCGGGAGGTGGCGTGATGGGCTGGGACGGCAGATGTAATGCCTGGCCGCGCCTCTCGCTGGCCGGGCGATGATCACCCGTTGCCTCACCACCACGGCGGGACAGCGCAAGCCGCCTTGCGCGCTATCAAGAATGCCCGGATCGCCGAGGCTAATCGCCGTTTCCAGATGGGTCGAGAGGCCGCGCAGAAAATGCGCGCCAAGGCCATCATCGCGCAAGACAGCGCGCCCAAGCCTCGCAAGGATAGGGTGCGAGCGACGGCCTTTCTCGCCTCGCGTGCTGGAGGCGGCCCGAGAGCTCGTGACACGCTCAAAAGGCCGATTGTGCTTGCGAACCACTCAAGCATGAATGGTGATCGCCCATGCCGTGTCGATGGCCGTAGGTGGGATTTTTTACCCGGTCTGCTTTGAGCGATCGACAAAGAGTGGCAGCCGTTCCGGATCGGGGGCTCGGGACGGGCCGCTTTAGCCTCACTATCCGTCATTCACACCGATATTGAGGCTTCCCGATTTCAGCCATTGGTGCCGCTGCCATCAGGGCAATATGCCGTCACCACAGGCGGCCCACCTCGCGAATGGACAGGCGCGGAACCGATCCGAACTTTGAGATCGATGATCGCTGTTGGCGAGGCGCTGCACCATCTATTCCATCGGCAGCGCCTTGCCGGACCATTCGACAGTGGCGGGGCGGCTTCAGTTGCCAGGGCCTGCGCGCTTCGAGAAAGCGATGAGATCCTCCGGATAATCCGTCTGGATGAAGCGGATTCCGGCCCGCAACGGCTTGCCCCAGCAATCGTCCGGGTCGGCTTTCGCGCCGTTGTCGCCGCCCCAGCCTTCGAAATAGCCGTCGCCCAGCGTGTTGGCGAACAGGGCGACGCCCTGCGCCTCCGCGATCGCCCGGATCGCCGGGACGTCCGCGGCCGCCATGCGGTGAAGCTCGAACGCGACGGGATGCCCCGCCCGCAATTGCTGCCGGACGAGGCGCGGCAGCTGCGACGGCTCGCCCGCATCGTCGACGATGGCGATGAAGGGGAGCCGGTCATAGGGCGCGATCGAGGCCAGCGGCGGCGATCCGATCCCGGCCACGGTCTTGATCGTCACGCCATCGGCCATGCCGGCCCGGAGCACGGCATCGGCGACCTCGGAATAGATCGGTCCCTTCACGTCGAGGTTGATCGTGATCCGCCCCTTGGCGGCGGCGAGCAGCTCGTCGAGCGTCATCACCCGCTGATCGGTGAGGGGCTCGTCGTAGCTGCCCTCATTCTGGCGCAGCCGCAGCGTGCGGATCTCGGCCAGCGTCAGGTCGGCGACGTCGCCATGGCCATTCGTCGTCCGGTCGACGCTGTCGTCGTGGATGATCACGAGATAGCCGTCCCGCGTGCGGTGGATGTCGGTCTCCATCATGTCCGCGCCGATGGCGACGCAATGATCGAGCGCCGCGCGGGAATTTTCCGGCGCCTCGCCGAGCTGGTGGCCCGGCGCGGCATTGTGGCAGCCCCGGTGCGCCACCACGATGGGGCGCCCGGACTCCCTGAGCAGCGCCGCCATGGAGCCATGGTCGACGGGGGACATGGCGGATGCCGGAGCTGCCGTGGCGATGGCGATGGCGGCTCCGATGCGACGCACGAGATACAGGATCATCGGGTTCAGAACTTCTTCGAGAGGCTGAGGGTGAAATTGCGGCCGAAGATCGAGCGGCCGACGGTGGCATCGCCGACGCCGCCGGTGCCGAGCACCGAGGCGCGGGCATTGCCCTCGGTCAGGCCGACGACGTTCGTCACATTCTGGACGAGCGCCTGGACCTGGAGGCCGTTGCGATGCGTGAGGGTGACGCCGAGATCGAGGGAGGTGTAGCCGGGCAGCCGGCTGAGGTTTGAGAAATCCTGGAAGCGGCGGCCGATGGTGAAGATCGTCGCGAACATGCGGGTCGTCACGGCGCCGGTTGTGAAGTGATAGGATGGCTCGATCGTGAACTGGGTTTTGGGCACGCGCGGGATCTCGCCGCCCTGCGAGCTTTGCGCGCTCAGGCCGGTCAGCGTCGTGATCGAGATGATCTTCGGATTCTGGAGCATGCCCGTCGCATTGATGTCGAGGCCCGCGACGGGAGTGACCACCGCCTCGAACTCCACGCCGGTCGTGCGGGTGTTGAAGATGATGTTGGAATTGGTGATCGTGCCGTTCGCGGCGGCGACCTGCGTGCCGCCATTCAGCTTGTTGAACTTCGAGTGGAAGCCCGTCGCCGACAGCTGGAGATGGGGGATGGCGAACTTCACGCCGCCCTCGGCCTGCTGCACCGTCGCGACCGGCAGCGGGGTGGTGGTGCCCGGCAGCGTCGCGGCGCCGAGGATCGTGTCGAAGCGCGGATAGCTGAAGGTGCGGGTGTAGCGCCCGAAGACGTTCAGGTGCTGCGAGACGGTATAGCCGCTGCCGACCGTCCAGCTCGTGCCGTGGAGGTTTTCCGAATGGGGCACATAGCTGACCACGCCCTGCACGGAGCGGGCGGGCAGCGGCCCGTTCGGCAGCACGTCGACGGTGCCGAGAATGCCCTGCACGCCGCTTTGCCGGCGATCGACGCGGCGGACGCCCCCGTCGATCGACCATCGCGGCGTGATGTGCCAGGTGTCGGCCACGTAGAAGGCGAAGGCGTCGCCGTGGAGCGACCCGTTCTGGCTGCCTGAGCCGTAGTTGGTGAAGCCGTTCTCGGTGACGCTGCCGACCACCGCGCCGGCCGCGTTCAGCGCCTGGATGTCGAGCAGATCGGGGTTGGTCTTGACGTTGGTCAGGATCGAGTTGCGATACTGGCTCTGCGACCAGACGTAGTGGCTGTAATAGAGGCCGCCGGTGAGATCGTGGATGCCGATCGGCGTCTCCAGCGACTTGGACAGATGGATGTCGTTGGCATCGTAGCGGAAGCGGGTGTGGATGTAGTTCCACCCGTTGGTCATCACGAGACCGGCGGTCTTCGCCGGATCGTAGGGCGTGTTCGTGCCGGCCAGCACATCGCGCAGCGAGGCCACGTTCGGGCCGAATGCCGCCTTGGCTCCGGCGAGCTGGCCCGCGAGGAAGGCCGAGGAGTCGCTCGGCGACGCACCGTTGAACAGTGCATCATAGTCGAGCGTGCCCGACGTGTGGCGGAACGTGTCGGTCACCGTGAAGCCGGCGCCGAGATCATGGTCGCCGCCCAGCGTCGCGGTCGTCACGTCCGGGTGGATGCCGTCGCGCAGGTCCCGGTGGAGGGTCGTGGGCTGGCCGTTCACCAGCGTGCGGATGGCGACATTGCGGAAGGTGCTAGAATCGAGCGTGCCCGTCTTGGGATCGATCAGGCCGGCGAGCGAGGCGCCGTTGCGCGGGTCGGTCAGCGGCACGTCGGTGTAGAAGACGCCATGGTCGTTCAGATGGCTGACGTCGCCCCAGATCCGGCCGCCATTGAACTTCCAGGTGAAGCCGGCGCGGATCTGGCCGCCGCGGTCGCCGCCCGAAAAGCCCGGATCGCGAAGGCCGTCGCCGCGGCGGTAGAAACCGGAGAGCGCCACGGAAAGCCCGTCGGCGATCGGGCCCGACCAGGTCGCGTCGCCGCGAATCTGGTTGCCCGTGCCGGTCGTGATCCGGGCCAGCCCCTGCGGCACGTCGGTGCCGTGGTTCGTGATCATGTTGACGGTGCCGCCCGACGCATTGTCGGAGAAGAGCGGCGCGGTGCCGCCGCGCACGACCTCGGCGCGGGTGTTGCCGAGATCGACGCGATAGAGCTCGTCGATGTTCATGAACTGCTCGGTATTGCTCTCCAGCAGCGGCATGCCGTCCTGGGTGAAGTCGATCAGGCGCCATCCTGCCCAGGGCAGGCCCCGGATCACGACATTCTCGCTGCCGCCTTCGCCGCCCGACGCCTCGACTGTCAGACCGGGCGTTGCGCGCAGCATGTCGGTCACGCTGTGTGGCACCAGCTGGTCGATCTTGGCGCGATCGATGGTGGAGACGGAATAAGGCGCGGTGAACTTCGCCTGGCGGCTCGCCGTGCCGGTGACGACGATCTCGGCGTTGGAGAAGACCGGATTGGCCGCGGCCGGAGCAGCCGGCGCCGGGCCCGCCGCCGCCTGGGCCAAAGCCGGCGCGGTCACGCAGGTGAGCGCGGATGTCGCGAGCCAGCGGAAACCCGTTTTTCTGAAATGAACCAGCATGTATCGCTCCCTGTCTCATGAGTGCCGCCAGCCCGCGATCCGGGCTTGGCTAACTCATCCGACTCGAATACTATTCGTTATGCATGAAATATATATGACGGATCCATGGCAATCATAACTTCCGCGACGCCCCCTCTCGGACGACTCGATCCGCCCGCCTGGTTCAAGCCGGTCAGCGGCGGCGGCCGCGCCATGCTGGACCTGTTGCTGAAGCGCGGGCCGCTCTCGCAGGCCTCGCTGCCGGGGCTGCTCGATCTCTCGCAGCCGAGCGTCGCGCGGCTGGTCAGCGGCTTCCAGGCGGAGGGCATGGTCCAGACGTCGGCGCGCGCCGCGACAGGGCGCGGCAATCCCAGCGTCATGCTGGCGCTGGAGCCGGATTATGCCTTCGGCCTTGGCGTCGCGGCCGCCGGTGATGCCGTCTCGATCGCGCTCGTCGACTTCGCCGGGAAGGTGCGCGGCGTCGAGACGGTCGCGATGCCCGACATGAGCCGGGCGGCCGTGGTGCCCCGGCTCGCCGCGCTCCGGGCGGACCTGATCCGGAAGACGCAGGTCGATCCGTCGCGCATCGTGGGCGCGGGCGTCGGCTTCGCCGGCTTCTTCGTCGGATCGCCGCCGCGCTTCAATCCGCCGGGCCTGCTCGCCGACTGGCTGGAGGCCGATGTCGCCGCGACGATGGCGCCCGCGCTCGAAACCTCGGTGATCTGCGACAATTCCGCCACCACCGCCGCCATCGCCGAAAGCCTGCTGGGCGTCGGCCGCACCTGCCCGACCTTCGCCTATCTCCATCTCACCAACGGCTTCGGCGGCGGCCTCGTCAGCGATGGCCGGGTCGTCCGGGGCGCGCTCGGCAATGCGGGCGACTTCGGCGGCGTCTGGTGGCTGCTCGACGAGGGCTATCCCAACCTCGAAAGGCTGCGCGTCCACGTCCACGACAAGGGCACGCCGTTCGACACCATCGAGGACATGGTGAACGCGATCAGGCTCGATACGCCCGGCGTCGAGGATTGGGTGCGCGAGGCGGCCGGGCCGTTCGCCAAGCTGTCCTTCCTGCTTGGTCACATGGTCGCGCCCGAGAAGGTCGTGATCGGCGGCCGCCTGCCGGGCTGGCTCGCGCAGCATCTCGCCGAGAGCGTCGTGCTGCCGTCAACGCCGCCCCGCAACGGCATGCCGTTTCCGCTGCCGCAGATCGTCGCCCGACAGGTCGAGGGCGATTCGGTGGCGATCGGCGCGGCGATCATGCCGCTCCAGGCGCTCTTCCTTGCCTGAACGCCGGCTCGCCGGCGTGCGGCAGGAGCTCGCGCTGGTCGGCTATTCGGCCGGGAATTTCGGCAAGAATCTCCTCAATTCCGGCATCGACGTGACGTTGCTGTTCCTGCTGACCGACCTGATCGGGATCGCGCCCGGATCGGTGAGCGCGCTGATGGCCATGGTGCTGCTCGGCAATCTCGTCTTCGATGTCGCGGCCGGCTACATCGCGACCGAGGCGCGCAAGCGGGGCATCGGCTATCGGACGATCATCGCGCTCGCCGCCATGCCGTGCGGCATCGCCTTCGCGCTCCTCTATGCGCTGCCGGCGCTCGGCATCCGCGAGGTCTCCGTCATCGCGCTGACGCTGCTGGTCTTCCGGCTGGCGATGGCGTTCGTCGACGTGCCGCACAACAGTCTGCTCGCCCGGATCGCGCATGACAGCCACTCGCGGGGGCGGGCCTCCGGATACCGCCTCTTCTTCAGCGCGCTGTCCAGCCTCGCCGTCGCGGCGGTGCTGGCGCCCGCCGTGATCGACGCGGCGCGCCGGGCCATGCCGGACGCCATGGCGACGCTCGGCATCGGCAGCGCGATCCTCTCCTGCATCGTGCTGTGGATCGCCGCCTGGTCGTCGCGCGGGGAGAAAATGGACGCAAGGCAGCCGGCGCACGGGCGAACCGCTTTCTTTCCCAGGCCCGACGGCCTGTTCGCCGGTGCTGCCGCGATCGCGCTCGTCACGGGCTTCGCGGCGCCGATGTTCAGCCGGATGATCATCTACCTGGCGACCTACGTCTATGAACGGCCGGCCTTGGCGGAGCCGTTCCTGCTGGCCTTCACACTGGGCCAGTTTCCCGGTTTCGCGCTATGGACCTGGCTCGTCCGGCATGGCGAGAAGACCATCTGGCTGGCGATCAGCAGCGGCTTCGCGGCGGTCGCGATGGCCCTGGCCGCCGTGCTGGATCCGCCGCCCGGCCTGATGATCGCGATGATCGCGGTGATCGGCATGGGGTTGTCGGGCGTGTTCATGCTGCCCTGGGGCATCCTTGCCGACGTGATCGATTTCGCCGAATATCGGCACCGGGAGCGGCGGGAGGCCGCCACCGTCGCCACCTTCCTCGTGCTGCTCAAGGCCAGCGGCGCGGTGTCCGTCGGCTTCATCGGCTGGGCGCTGGGTGGCCTCGGATATGTCGCGGGCGCCCACCAGGCGCCGCAGGTCCTGATCGGAATGCGGTTGCTGGCCTTCGGCGTCCCGTCGGCCGGTTGCCTGATCTCGATCCTCGTCGTGACGCGCATGTCGATCGGGCACCGGGCGCACGCCAGGGTCGTCCGCATCCTGGATGCAAGGGGGACCGTGAAGCGGAGGGGCCTCTTCGACGCTGCTCCCCCGGAACCGCCCGACAAGGCCGTCTCGGGGCTGGCCGATTAGAGATGCGGCTCAACCAAGCGGGTATCGGTGCACTATGTCATCATGGGAGTTCGCTATAATCCATGATCCCCTTTTAAAATCGCTGCCCGCAAGACGATCGAGCGCGAATCATCAGGCCGAGACGTCCGGTGTTGTCCGGTAATCTGCGGCGCCGGAGGAAAACCGCCGTTCCGCTTTTGGGAGCGTCTCAAATGCGGCGGAGCGACAAAATTTGGTCGAACCGCCCGGCAGATTCTGGGCCCGAAACCCGCTGGTCGGCTCTCGAGCGGAATCGTCGTCGCCTGAGATCGCGATCGGCACGGGATGGTGGAAAGCGGACGATTGCGTTCCGGTCGTCGCAGCATCACATGGGGGTCGAACTCGCCGACGACGGATCGCCTATGGCCTCCCAGCGAATGTTCACGACCGACTGCGCGTGAAGCCAGTCATCGACTGTCCACGCGAGACCTTGAACAGCCGTCGTCCATTGTAGGCGCACGACGAACCGTTGCTGACCGGCGTCAGCGAAGCGCACGAGGTGAAAACGATTCCCATACCATGACAGCCAGACGGAATGCCTCCCCAAAAAAGCGGGGAGGACCTTATTACCTTTGGCACGCATGCTTTCTCGGAACACTTTCGCAACCTGACCGGCATCTTTGAGCCCCGCGATCTTCGGCATCGCGAAGCTCACTTGATCCCGCAGACGCACCGACGAGACGCACGGGGCCCCGTGGTCGGCCTGACCAGCCATTCCCGCTCGCGCCAGCCTTTTGAGCATTGTCGCATCACGACCGCGATAACGAACACAATCGACTTCGCTCGACCACATCGCGCGAATGGTTCGGTTGATCTCGTCTTGCGAACAGGGTTGCCGAATTATCGAGCAGTGGCGCTCTCCGGTGTGGAATATCTCCGGCGCTATGCTTTCCGGCACACCACACAGGAGGCAGCAATCCGGTTCGACATAGAAATCGCCTTGATCACGAGTGGTTTCATTAGAAGGTGGCGGCGGCGCTTGCATGCAGTGACTGTAATTGACGATCATAGGTAAGGCTACCAACGGCTCGATTGGCGGAGCGCCACGGCAAGAGAGCGCCCATCCCGGCCATTCAGCTGAACTTGCACGATCTCAATACCGGCCATTGATTCAGGTGGTGCTGAAACGAGAATGCGCGCGGCACCAGGATCGGGCCGGTTTGCGCCGCGCATCTGCTTCGGCTCTCGTTTGCCCCTCGCGGCTTGCGATCACTTTGCCAATGGCGAGCTTCCAGATTGCAGCGCCAAACGCAACCCGGCCGCGTTGCAACCGATATCGTCGGTGCAATCCGGAAAGCGCAACGTATGCGACGCGGCGGGCGACAGCGGGATCAGGTCGCGCATCTCGTCGAGCGACTGGCTGCGGAAACGGACGGCCATCCGGTAGCGGCCCGCCCCATCGGTCCAGCGCTCAAAGATCAGGGCGCCGCCGGGTGGCGGATCGTCGGGCGCGAACTGGGTTGCCTGCCAGTGCAGGCCCAGCGCGCCGCCGATCAGCGCGAGATTGCCGTCGTGGCCGACGAACAGGCTGAACACCGGCGCGTCCGGCGCGGACAGGGCGCTCGCCACCTCGCCGAGCAGCGGGGCGGCGCCCGCGCGGGCGATCGCGGGCGGCCGTGCGGTCACCGCGAACTCCCAGGCGTGCAATTCCAGCAGGCGGGTGATCATGTCGCGCGTCGCACGGCCCCAGCCGACCTGGGCGAGCGGCTGCCCGTCGGCATATTCCAGCGCCAGCGTCTCGGAGAAGCTGCCGCCGGCCGCCAGCGCGCCGCTGAGCTTTACCCGCCCGCCGCTGGCGGAAACGACGGTCGGTTTCGCGGCGATGCAGGGGGCGGCGCGGCAATCGAGGATATGATCGATCGTGGCCCAGTCGCTGGCGAGATCCTGATCGAGCCGCGCCGCGCCGCCCTGCGGCAGCGCCGCGTTCGCTGCGGCGGCCACGCTGGCGTTGGTCAGCGGCGAGGTGCCGTCGAACGGTGAGAAGCGCGGGTCCCGCTCTCCTTCCGCCTTATGCTCCACGCTGGTCGTGCAGCCCGGCAACAGCGCCGCGACATAGACTTCGGCGGTGCGCACCGTGCGCTGGTCGGTATCGGCCACGGCGCGGATCGCGGGGCAACCCGTTCCTAGCAATCCGGCATAGACCGAGCGGTCGAAGGCGCCGAGCAAGGCCACCGCCCGCTCGCCATGGCGGCTGAGCTCGCCCCAGCCCACATCCCAGGCCGGCCACGGCGCGGGCGCCAGCCCGGCCGGCAGCGGCTCCGCCTTGGTCGGCGGGCGGATGCCGTGGCGCATCACCACCACCACCCGGTCGATCCGCCAGACGGCGGCGGGGGCGGACGATGCCGCCGCCGATGCCGCCAGCACCCCCGCCAGCACGCGCATCACGGCGCGCATCAGAAATGGGTCTCCAGGTTGAAGAACACGCTGCGACCGGGCTGGCGCAGGTAGAGATTGTAAGGTGCCTGCTCGCCGCCCGCCGTGGCCGACTGGGTACCGGCATAATCCATGAGCGCGTGGCTGTTGAACAGATTGCCGACCTTCACCGAGGCGGTGACCTCATGCAACAGGCCCGCGACATGATCGAAGTGCCAGCCGAATGCGAGATCGGCGGAGAAGGTGGTGCCGATCCGGCTGGTCGGGTCGTCGATCGCGCCGGCGGCGATGGGCACGCTGCCGTTGAGATAGCCCGCGTCCATCGGCACATTGCCGTTGTCGTTGCCGTAGCGCGGGCCGACCCACTTGCCGATCAGCGATGCGAACGGGCCGTGCTTGTTCTCGTAGATCAGGCCCGCGGCGGCGGTCCATTTCGGCGCCTCCGCCAGCGTCGCGTGGGTGCCCTTGTACTTGGCGGAGTTCAGCGTGGCGTTGCCGTAGAAGGAGAGGCCGTGCGCGACCACATACTGGCCCTCGAATTCCAGGCCCTTGTAGATCGCGCCGCCGGCGTTGACGAAGCTGCTCTCCTCCGTGCCGTCGACGATGGTGGTCACGGGCGAGAGGAAGTTCGAAAAGTCGATATAATAAGCGTCGGCCGACAGGCTCCAGCGGCGACCGTGGAGGACGGTGCCGACCTGGTAATTCCAGGTCAGTTCGGGCTTCAGGTCGGTTGGGTCCTGCACCTGGAACACATCGATCGGAGGGGCGAGGAATCCGCGGGCCACCTGCGCATAGGCCGACCAATTGGGGGCGATGCGGTAGTTCGCCGCGATCGAGGGTTGCCAGGCGTGATAGGCGATGTCGGTTTCGCCGTTGGGCCCTCCCTTGTTGATCGTCGCGTGCAGATCGCGCTTGTAGCTGGTGTATTTGACGCCGGGGTTGATGGTCAGCCCGTCGACCGGGTGGAAATCGACCTCGACATAAGGCTGCCACGTCGTGCCCAGATCGGCGTAATCGTAGGAGAAAGCGGTGCCGGTCTTGCCGGGAACGAGCGCGTCGTTCTGGGTGATGTCGATCGTTGCCGAATAGCGCTTGTCGTGCTGGGAATCGAACCACAGGCCCCATTTGAAGTCGGCGATCCGGGTCGGCGCCTCGAAGCGCAAGGTGTCGCCCCAGGTGCTTACCACGGCGTTGGTGTGCTTGCCCTTGATGTCGGTGGCGAAGGTCGCGACCTTCTTGCCGATATTGGTCGGGCTGTAGAAGGTCACGCCGTCATCGGCGGGATTGTCGTCCGACGCATCGCTCGATTCGACGTATTTGTGTGTGAAGCCGTTGTGATAGACCTGATTGTCGATCAGCACCGGGCCGATGCTGGTCTGCAGGCGCAGATATTCGAAATCGGTCGTGTAGTGGCTTGGCTGATAGCCAAAATAGCACATCGCGGCCCTGTCTTCGCACAGGCCGTAATTGTCACCGTATTTCTCATATTCCTGCAGCGTGGCGCCCTGTGTGGTGTACTGGAACTCGCGATTGTAGCTGGCGAGCGCGGTCAGCCTGGTGGTCGGGCTGATCTCGTATGTCGCCTTGCCGATCAGATTGTCGCGATGCTCGTTGGAGCCGGTGAGATAGCCGTCGGTCTTCTCGTGCTGGCCTTCCGCGAACATGCGGAAGCCGCCGATATCGCCGCTGTCGACGCGGCCACCGCCCGAGAAGGTGTTGAAGCTGCCCGCCGTGCCATAGGCGTCCACGTCGAAATGATCGAGCGGATCCTTCGAGAGGAAGCCGACGGTGCCGCCGAAGGTCGCCTTGCCGATCGTGCTGGCGGAGCCGGGGCCGCGATCGATCTGCGCCTCCTGCAACGCATGGGCGATGAACAGCGACGAGGTGGTGTGGTGGAGATCCTGCGAATCGCCGAACGGAATGCCGTCGAACGTGACGTTATACTGGCCGTCCTGGAAGCCGCGGATCGCCATCGTCTCGGCCTTGCCGATGCCGGGGCCGTTGGGATTCGAGGTCCAGACGCTGGGCTGGAACTTGATGATGTCGTCGATGCTCGCGAGCGGCGGGATGTTGTTCGCGATGAAGCCGGACTGGATGATCGAGGTCGGCTGCATCGCGTCCAGCGGCATCGAGGACGGTGCCAGCGGCAGCGCGTGCGCGATCACCGTGATGTCGGCGGCGGGCGCGGCATCGGGCGTGCCGGTCTGGGCCAAGGCGGGCGTCGCCATGGCGAGCAGCGAGGTGGCACACAAAAGTGTCGGACGGCGCATTGGGAACCCCCTTCGATGGATCGGTCGAAGGGGGCGCTACGCAGCCGGTATGACAGATCGCTCGGCGGAACCTGATATTCCTGCAAGGTCGCCATGTTCGGGCATCGGCACGGGCTGGTGCGCGGGAAAGCGGATCTCCACGATCATCCCCGGCGCGCCGTCCAGCAAACGGAGCGAGCCTTCGTGGAATCCGACGATCGCCTTGGCGATGGCGAGGCCGAGGCCGCTGCCGCGCTTGGATCCCCGCCTCCTGTCGCTCTCCCTGCCGCGCTCGAACGGACGCAGCACCCGGGCGCGATCGGCGTCGGCGAGGCCCGGCCCGTCGTCGGCGAGCGTGACCACAGCCTCCGCGCCCTCCCGGCGCATCGCGATCCGGGCGCGGGTGCCGGGGCTGGTATGCCGCGCGACATTGTCCAGCAGGTTCATGAACAACTGGAGCAGCAGGCTGCGATCGCCCATCAGGAGGACGGGATCGAACGGCCCGATCGCCAGCGCGCAGCCCGCCTCGACGAGGACGGGCTCCATCGAATTGGCGACATCCTCGAGCAGATCGTCGAGCATCAGCGCGGTACGCGGCGCATCGTGCCGCCCGGCCTCGATCTCGGACAGGCGCAGCAGCGCCTCGAAGGTGGCGATGATCGCGGTGCATTCCCGCTCGGCGGCGAGGCGAAGGCTGGCGAAGTCGGCCGGATCGTCGCTCTCGCGGGTCAACAGCGCGCGCAGGCGGGTCAGCGGGGTGCGCAGATCGTGCGCGAGGTGGCTGGCGAAATGGCGCTGGCCCTCCACCATCTCTTCCATCCGAGCGATCATTCGGTTGAAGCTCTGCGCTTGCGCGGCGAAGATTCCCTCCCGATCGTCGACGGGCACGCGCTGCGAGAGGTCGCCGGCGGCGATCGCATCGGCGGTGGTGCGGGTCAGCGCAAGGCGCGCAGCGATCATCCGCGCCATCGCCCGGCTGGCGAGGACGCCCATCAGCGCCCCGAACAGCGCCAGGCACAGCACCAGCGCCGGCAGCATGTCGCGCACCACCTCCTTCATCTCGTCGTGATGGAGGACGGTGAGATGCGCCCCGTCGGGCAGGCGGATGGTGAAGGCGCGGCCGTCCTTGGGTTTCGAATCGCCGTCGCGGTAGCTGAGCGTCACCAGCCCGTCGCGCTGCAGCGGCAGATCCACGCGCCCGACGATCCGGCGGCCCGACGCATCGTAGAGCAAGGCGATCTTCATCGATGTGGAGCGCGAGGCCGCACGCCGGATCACCCGGTCGGCGACGGCGGCGGTATCGCGCGGCGCGCCGGGCGGCATCAGCTTGCCCATCTCCTTGTAGAGCGAGGCGTCGAGCTCGCGGGAGAATTGCAGGCTGGTCAGCGCCAGCACGATCGAGGCGGCGACCGCCATTCCCAGCGCCACCGCCGCACCGATCCGGAGTGAAAGCCGGCCGATGCCGGGATCGGTCTCGGGCCGGCGCGCGGTCACTGGCATGGCTCGCTCAGCAACACATAGCCTTCGCCGCGTCGGGTGACGATCGGATCGCAGCCCAGTTCGAGCAGGCGCCGCCGCAGCCGCGAGATGTTGCTGTCCACCAGATTGGGGACCGGCTGGAACGAGTGGCTCCACACGCCTTCGAACAGCATCGCGCGGGTGACGAGCCGGTCGGCATGACGCATCAGGAACAGCAGCAGCGAGAATTCGATGCGATTGAGATGGCGCTGCGCCGTCCCGAAGCGGACGTTGTGGTTGGTGCCGTCGAGCCGCAGCTGCCCGATCGAGAGGCTGATCACGTCGCCATGCACCTGCGGCCCGCGCCGGACGATCGCCGCCAGTCGCGCGTTGAGCTCGCCGATATCGTAGGGCTTGGCAAGATAATCGTCGGCGCCGGCATTGAGCCCCTCCACCTTGTCGCTGGAGCTGCCCAGGGCCGACAGCATCAGGACGGGGGGCAGGGGGCCTTGCTCGCGCAGATGGTTGAGCAGGCCGGTGCCGGTGAGGTCGGGCAGCATGCGGTCGAGGATGATCGCGTCGAACGCAGTCTGCGCGAAGGCCTCGGTCGCCTCGGTTCCGGTAACGCATAGCCTGCAGTGATGGCCGAGCGCGCCGAGTTTGGCGGTCAACTCCTCCGCGATGAGCGGGTCGTCCTCGACAAGCAGCAATTGCAACGCCCGCGGTCCTCAAGTGCATCGGCAAACGATCACCGATAACCGCGGATTGTGACAATTCGCGGAGGCCGCGCAATCGGTGCGCGGATGACACCGTCTAATTTCATGCAGGCAGACGGCTGCTCAGTGCCCAATGGGGTGGTAGATCGACGCCGCTGCCATCCCTAATCGCGGACTGTCCGGTTGCCCGATACTGGAGATCGCCGTCCGTTTGGCCTCGTCCGACGACGGTGCAGGGGCGGGGTTGCTCATGCGAGAGAGGCGACATGCTCCCGAATGGCGCATTCGGCTGCGCGTTGCGCCAATGCCGCCGCATTCGGCCCGGCCGCGGTTCCTTCGACCGAAAAGACGCTCAGGTCGTGCAGGCCGATGATGCCGAGAACGGCTTTCAGATACGGGGTCAGGAAATCGGGCTGGCGGGCATGCGCGCCCGAGAATCTGCCGCCCGACGATATCGCGACGAGGACGGGACGGTTGCGGAGCAGCGCGATCTTGCCCTCCGGGCTCACATCGAAGGTCCGGCGCACGCGGACGACATGATCCACCCACGCCTTCAGGGTCGAAGGCACGGTGAAATTGTGCATCGGCGTACCGATGACGAGGCAGTCCGAGCCTTCCAGTTCGCGGATCAGGTCCTCGGACCGGATCATCGACCCTTCCCGGGAGACGTCCGCCGCCGATGCCTGGGACAGGGCATAGTCCCCATCGACGTGCGGCAGGCTGTCGCCGCCGATTGCCCGCTCCACGACCCGGGCCATCGGATCGCGCTCGAGCAGGCAATCGACGATCGTGCGCGAGAGCCTGGAGCTTTCGCTGGCTGGCCCACGTGGGCTGCAGGTGACATGCAGGATTTGCGTCATGGGTCCGTTTTCCGCTTTGCCTCGACAAGATGCCGGGCATTTCCCTATCGGATGGCGGTGATATGGTCCGGGCCCTAGAGCCATGAATGGCATCGATGAATGGGCCATGATGTCGATCGCACGCGATTGGGCGTATGATCGGTCGATGACACGCTCCACACTGCGCGATCTCTCGCCGCTCGACCCGGTCGCGGCCGACCCCTTCTATCGCCAGATCTACGATCGGGTTCGCGGCGCCATCGCGGCGGAGATCCTCAAGCCCGGTGATCGGATTCCATCGGCGCGGGCGCTCGCGACGGAGCTGGGGCTGGCCCGGGGCACCGTCGAGACAGCCTATTCGCTGCTCGCGGCCGAAGGCTATATCCAGGCGCGGGGGCAAGCGGGCACGGTGGTGGCGCCTGGGATCAAAGCGCCAGCCCCTCTCGCGGCACCGCCGCCGAAATCGGTTGGCGACCCGACCAGCTTTCGGCCCGATTCCATCCTGCCCTTCCAGATGGGCCTGCCGGCGCTCGATGCCTTTCCCAGGAAGCTCTGGGCTCGCCTTGGCGCGCGGTGCGTCCGCGCGATGCAGCCGATCGATATGGTTCATCCGCCGGTTCATGGCAGCTGGGCATTGCGATCGGAGATCGCCGCTTATCTGCAAGTCTCGCGTGGCATCGGTTGCGGTCCGTCGCAGATCTTCGTCACCTCCGGCTATCGTGCCACGCTGGCGCTGATCTCCCATGCTTTGCTGAAGCCGGGCGATCGCGTCTGGGTCGAGAATCCGGGTTTCCCGCCGACCCGCGAGCTGCTCGGCTCTCTGAGCATGCCGACCGAGTCCATCGCCGTGGACGCCGATGGAATGATGGTCGAGGCGGCGATCGACCGGGCGCCGCATGCGCGGGCGGCGGTCGTCACGCCGGGGCATCAGAGCCCGCTCGGCATCTCGCTGTCCCTGCCTCGGCGGATGGCATTGCTCGACTGGGCGACACGGACCGGCGGCTGGATCGTCGAGGACGATTATGACGGCGAGTATCGCTATGTCAGCCGCCCGCTGCCGGCGCTGAAGAGCCTCGATCGCGATGGCCGCGTGCTCTACGCCGGCACGTTCAGCAAGGTGCTCTTCCCCGGCCTGCGTCTTGCCTATCTGGTGGTGCCGGAAGCGCAGGTCGACCGGTTCGAGGCGATCGCCACCGCCTTTGCCGGCGGTAGCCCGGCGCTCAGCCAGGCGATCGTCGCGGCCTTCATGCAGGAAGGGCATTTCGCGCGCCACATCCAGCGCATGCGTCGCCTCTATGCAGAGCGACGCCGCGCGACCGTTGCGGGGATCGAAAGCGTTCTCGGCGAGCATCTCCGGATCGATGCCCAGCCTGGCGGAATGCATCTCGTGCTTCGGCTGCGGGCAGGCCTGTCCGACCGCGATCTGGTCGCGCGGATGGGTGAGGCGGGCCTCTATGCCGAGGCATTGTCCGACTGGACGACGGAGGCCGAGGACACCGCCGGCGGCCTGTTGCTCAACTTCACCAACGTGGCATCGCGGGAGATGGCCGAAAAGCTTGCGGGCCGCATCAAGGCGCTATGGTGAGGCCTGGCCGATGATCATGGACCAGATGATAAGTGCGTTCATGGCTCTGCCAGGCTAGGCCAGATTACGCAGGATGCAGGTGTTCCAAGCAATGGAGACTGCATCATGAGCGATCGCATCGATTATGCCGCGATTTCGCCCGACGGCTACAAGGCCTTTGGCGGCGTCTACGTCACCCTCCAGAAGGGCAGCCTGCCGAAGGCACTGGTCGATCTCGTCTATCTCCGCATCTCGCAGATCAACGGCTGCGCCTTCTGTATCGACATGCACAGCCGTGATCTGGTCAAGTCGGGCCTGGCCGTGGAGAAGCTGGTGCTTGTGCCGGTCTGGCGGGATGCGGGCGCGCTGTTCGGCCCGCGCGAGCGTGCCGCGCTGGCCTGGGCGGAAAGCGTGACGCGGGTGTCCGAGACGGGCGTGCCCGACGCCGATTATGCGGCGGCCGCCGCCGAGTTCAGCGATGTCGAGCTGGCGGACCTGACCTACGCGATCGGCCTGATGAACGCCTTCAACCGCTTCGGCATCGCGTTCCGCTCGACCCCGGTCGCCGCACGGCAGGCCTGAGCGATCCCGCCGCAGCCGGCTCGCGGCGATCGCGGGCCGGCTGCTCGCCACAGGCTCTCCCCTTGCCCGTTGATACGGGCGATCCCGAAAGGAATCTCTCCGATGGCATGGGCTCTTGTGGGCGTTGCCGGAATCCTGGAAATCGCCTTCGCATTGTGCATGAAGGCATCGGAAGGCTTCACCCGGCCGGCACCCGCGCTGCTGACCGCCGTAGCCGGGCTGTCGAGCGTCATCCTTCTCTCGCTCGCGCTGCGCACGCTGCCCGTCGGGACCGGCTATGCGGTGTGGACGGGGATCGGGGCGGCCGGCACGGCCATTCTAGGCATGGTCCTGCTCGGCGATGCGGCCTCGCTTGCCCGGATCACCTGCCTGGCCTTGATCTTCGTGGGCGTGATCGGTCTCAAGCTCGTCACGCCGGGCGGCGGTTAGCGCCTGGATGCGCACGACGGGAAAGCGCGTTCGGCGTGAAGCGCATCCGCCGTCAGCGAAGCGACGACTTCATCGATGGGCACGACCGGCGGCTGCGCGTCCATGTCGGCCGTTCCCGTGTTTCAAAGCGCTTCCCGATAGCCGACGGTCAGCTTCTTGGCGCTAGCGGGCGAAGGTCCTGGCCCGGATGGCGAAACGTGCTGAAAACAGAGCGCCGGTGATAGAAATGCTCGCGCAGGAGATCGATATGATGGCGGAACAGAAAAAGCTGGGCCAAGGCATTGCAGCTGGCGCGATCATGGGATTGGCCCTCGGCCTTATCATTGCCCTGTTCACGATTTTGAGGTTGGGCGCACACTGATCCCGCCCCGATGACTGCGTATGGGATAGGCGTCGGAGAAACAGCCGCTCAGCGGCTAGGCGCCAAAGTCGGTCGTAATATTTTTTCGAGTGATCGCTGATTGCGGATCGTCAGCTTGCTTACACACTGGCGCCTTTCAACATTCGGAGGCATTCCAGACGGAGCGCGCCTGCTCATGCCCGGCTGGCGATGCGTATCGCCAAAGATCCAGGCTGCCAAAAATCGATACGATGTCGTAGCAATTTCCATGCTCATCGCCGCACTAGCCTTCGCCGCCTGCCCGTCGGGATCACTCACCTCCGTTCAAGCCCGGGAGGATCTCGAGCTCGCAATCTCCGCCGCCGAGGCTGGATTGCCCGACCTTTATTGGCGCCAATCGCGCGATGCATGGGCTCGGCGCAAGGCCACGGCGCGTGAGCTTGCGGCGAAGGCGACGAGCGAAGAGGAATTGTTTCGCGTGTTGGCGCCATTGATGCGCTCGATCGGTGAGGGGCATCTTTCGGTCGCGCGCAGCGATGGGATGAACTGCCGCTATCGGCAGACGGCGGCGCTGTTCCCGCTCGATCTGCTGTGGCGGAATGACGGTGCCTACGTAACCGCAGGCTATGGCGATGCGGCGGACATACCGCCTAGAAGCGAATTATTGTCGGTCGACGGTGCTGGTCACGCCGCGATGCTTGAGGAAATGGCATCGGTCAGCGCGCACGATGGCGACAACCGCACCGGCGTGATGCGGGATCGGCTGGGGCGCGGCTATGCGGCGATACGCTGGTGGATGCGGGGGAACGAAGAAGGCTATGATGTCCGGATCAAGCTTCCGGGTGGAGAAGTCGTATCACGCCGGTTGAGGCCCGTGCCAGTTAGCGCGCGGCCCGCTCCGCAGGATGACCCCGCAACGGTCGCGACACTGAACTGGGTGAACGCCGACACCGCCTATCTCTACGTCCCGACATTCAGCAACAAGCGGTACCGCGCGGCAGGCGCCGATTATCGGACGACGATCCAGTCGGTCTTCGACACGCTGGCGGCTCGCCGCGCGAAGAACCTGATCCTCGACCTGCGCGATAATGGCGGCGGATCGGAGCCGAACGAGAGCATTCTGCTCTCCCACCTCATCGCCAAACCGTTCCGGAAATATGCGTCGGTGCGATCGCGGCCCAATCACCTGCGCGTGACAAGCCTGTCGGGCAGGGTGTTCGAGCACGACATCTACGACGCCGATGAACTGCCGACGGTGAAGGCTGGTCCGAACGGAGATCTCTATCGTGAGAACGCGCCGCCCGAGGGGCTGATGACACGCTGGGAGCGTGCGAAGCCAGTGTTTGCCGGCCGCCTGGTGGTGCTGGCGGGCGGCTATACCTTCTCCGGCGGGGCGGAGCTTGCCTCGATGTTGCGCGCGACCAATCGCGGGCTGTTCGTCGGGGAGGAAGTCGGCGGCACGCACGGGGGCAATACAAGCGGCTACAAATGGGAGCTGACCCTGCCAAACTCCGGAATGGAGATCGGCATTCCGCTGCTTGCCTTCCGCTTCGTCTGGAATGAGCCCCAACGTAATCACGGCGCGATGCCACATTGCCCGGTTCAACCCTCGGTCGGTGAGGTTCGCGTCACGAAGGATGTCGCCTATGACGAAGCGGTGCGCGCGCTGGGCAAGCCCTGGACGGTGCCTTCGTCAGCCGCATGCAGATATCAATAATCGGGACGTCTGCTCTGGGGCTGGTTGCGGTCCGGCAATTTTCGGCGCCGAAACACGACGCTGATATTTGCGTGTGAACGGGTTGAAATGGCCGATTGCCTGCTGGCAGCCCGTCGAGCCGCGCTGGCGGCATAACCGGTAAGCCGGGCACCACAATCCGCCACAGGGCAAATCGTACCATCAACCCGAAAGCGGACGATTAATCGGGGTGGCGCCGTCCGCTCATCGGCGTGCGATTATCGTGACGACGTCTTGGAATGCGGCCGTCGCGATTTCGCCGCGTCGATCGGTCAATTCGTGGTAGCGTGCAACCGCTGCCACAACGCGAGTCCCTGTCATCGGCGACGTTCGCTTGTGCGCGTGGATCCGCGTCCCGTGGCCGGCCCGTGCTGCTTGAACCGTTCACAAGGAGACGTGACATGCCGATCCATACCGCGCGTGACGGGACACAGATTTACTATCGGGATTGGGGCAAGGGACAGCCCGTCGTGTTCAGCCACGGCTGGCCGCTGACGGGCGACGCCTGGGAGGGGCAGATGATGTTCCTCCGTGCCCACGGCTTCCGTACGATCGCGCATGACAGGCGCGGCAACGGCCGCTCCGATCAGCCCGATTTCGGCAATGACGTTGACACATGGGCCGATGATCTCGCCGGCCTGATCGAACATCTCGATCTCCAGCAAGTCGTCCTGGTCGGCCATTCGACGGGCGGGGGTGAGGTCGCGCGTTACATCGGCCGCCACGGCACCGGCCGCGTCGCGAAGGTCGTGCTGCTGGATTCGATCGTGCCCCGAATGCTCGAGGCACCCGATAACCCGGCCGGCGTTCCTATCGAAGGGATCGACCAGATCCGCGCCGGGACGCTCGCCAACCGGTCGCAATTCTTCAAGGAGGTGGCGACACCCTTTTTCAGCGCGAACCGTGAGGGGTCGAAGGTCACGCAAGGGATGCGCGATCTTTTCTGGTTCCAGGGCCTGCAGGGCGGCCTGCTTGCAGAATATGAAACATCCTACAGCTGGCAGCTCGATTATACCGAGGATGCGCGACGCATCGACGTGCCGACGCTCGTGATCCACGGCGATGATGATCAGATTGTGCCGATCGACGCTGGCGGCCGCCGTGCGGTCGAGATCATTCCCAATGCTCGCTTGATCGTCTACCCGGGCGGCAACCATGGCGTCGCGATCACCGACCCGGATCGGGTCAACGCCGATCTGCTCGCTTTCCTGAACGAAACGGCGTCAGCACCGGCGTCGGAGCCGACTCTCGAGATCGTGCGCGCGTGACGTCTGCTTGAAACATGGCGGGGGTGCGATCTTCCGGGTCGTTTCCCCGCCGTTCGAGACCGCGAGCAGCCGAGGGCAACGCGTCATACGTCGTGGCTGATCAGGATTGCGCCGAGCGCCACGACGCAGCAGGCGCCGATGCGCCAGGTGCTCAGCTGCTCTCGCAGGAAGACGCGCCCGATCAGCGCCGCGAAGACGACGCTGGTCTCGCGCAGCGCAGATACCGATCCCATCGGCCCAAGCGACATCGCAAAGATCACGATCCCGTACGCGACCAGCGAGACGATGCCGCCGCCGGCCGCGACCGCCATCTCCCGGCGGCCGCGAAAGAGGCTGCGCCAGTCGCGCAGGATCGCGTAAACGGGTGGCGCCATCACGCCCCACAGGAGGCACATCCAAACGGTGTATCCGATCGGCGCGCCGGACAGGCGGACGCCGATGCCGTCGGTCACGCTATAGGCACCGATGAAGCATCCTGTCCCGAGCGCATAGGGAAGGCTGTCCCACCCGGCGGTCCGTCCCTGGAAGGCCAGTGATACGATCCCGCCTGAAACGAGCATGACCCCGAAGGCGCTGATCGGGTCAGGCAGTTCGCCGGCGAACAGGGCCGCTCCGATCGACACGAGGACCGGCGACGATCCGCGCGAGATCGGGTAAGTCTGGCCGAGATCCCCGCTCTGGTAGGTCCGCACGAGGAAGAGATTGTAGCCGACATGGAGCAGGGCCGAGAGTAGCGCATAGCCCCAGCTGGCCCTGGCGGGCAGCGAAACGAAGGCCGCCGCCCCCGCGCAGGCGATTGCGATCGCCACGCACATCACCGTCATCGACCAGAGTCGATCCGATCCTGCGCGCAGCAGCGCGTTCCAGCTCGCGTGCAGCACCGCAGCCAGCAGGACGATCAGGCTGATACCGAGTGACATGTCGCCAGCCAGCTACCGACGGAGATAGGCTCGGCGATGAGGCGCCGGGCGAAGGGGATGAAATCGGCGGTCGGATTGCATCAATCGGCGGCAAGCCAGGCGGTACTGCAGATCTGGATGAGCTCTCGTCTCGCTCCCGGTTGCGCAAGATGCGCCTCAATGGCAGCGCGATCGTCCGACCGCAGGTGACGGATGATCTCGGATACGCTGCGGCACCGGCCCGATTTCGCCAGATCAAACGCCCGATCGATTGCTGAGACAGCGGTCATCGCCACCGCGTAACGCAAGCAAACCGCCGAGCAAAGCACTGTCTCCCAGCTGCGGGTTCGAGAGAATGAGCTTCATATCACCGTTGCTCGAATGGGTGGGGCCGGTCGGGCAAGAGAGTGCCCATAGATGATCATGGAACGGCATCGAGGTGGTTCCTAATTGCCGACTGTCCGGTTGCAGATAAAACCACATCGCCCGTCGGCGCATGACTGGCTTTGCCTGATGAAAATGGATAATCCCTATTCGTCATCCCGGACTTGATCCGGGATCCCGCTTCTTCCTTCTTCCGGGCCTATCAAGATAGCGGGACCCCGGATCAAGTCCGGGGTGACGAGGAAGAGAAAGCATCCAAAGGCGATGCCCGTCATTGCGTCGCCCCTGCCTGTGCAGGAGCGACGGGTGTTGGAGCATTAGCTCATCCGGTCGCGATGGTGCCGTGAGGCCGCACGAAGCACTGCACGGCCCGCCACAGCTAGAAGGGCGATGCATCCAGAGGCAAGAACCAGAATAGCTATGGCCATGTCAGACGACGATTGACGGTATTCCGGTTATAGACGGACACTGCGAAGCCGAAGTACCCAACCGCTATCACAAGGGCGCCTGCCATAAGTATGGTGCCAATCAGGACCATCACCTGCGGTATGCGTCGTGCGGGATAGAGGCTGCTCATCTGGCGAGATCGCTCCCGTGGCGGAACGTCTGCAACTGGACCCTCTTCACCTGACCGCAGTCCGACATCGCTAGGAGGCGGAGCTGGCAGTTGTCGAGAGTCCGGAATCGGGATCAGGGGAGGATCGATCAGAAGGCTGCAAGTGGGGCACGAGCAGCCGAGGAGGAGGGACAAGTCGGCTTTGAGTCAGAATCTTCGTGCGAGGCGCAAGCTGATCAGTCTCGGAGTCACGGGGATGATCTGAATGGATTCGGTGCCGCAGACCGAGATGGTGCAGGAGGCGTAACGCGCCGCCTCCGCGTGCCGGTCGAACAGGTTTGCCGCGGTCAGCTCGGCCGACCATCCGTCGCGGTCGACGCCGAGGGCGAGATCGGCGGTCACGTAGGCCGGCTGGCGACCGAGCAGGGGGCGATCGGAAGCGATCAACGTGGCTTCGACGTCGCTCTGGTAGAAGAGCGATCCCTGCACGTGCGCCTTCATCGCGCCGAGCGGGAATTCGTAGCGAGCGGTGGCCGTGGCCTTCACCCGGGGCGTCGCGGGGAAGCGCGATCCCTTCGGCGCCGTCAGCGAATTGGCGTTGCCGCCCGGGCTCGGTTGCGAGCAGTCGAAATCGGCATTGGCATATTGGCACAGATCCGTGCGCAGCCGCGCATCGACATAGGCCGCCGACGCGCTGAGCGTCAGGCCGTGCATCGGCAGGAATTCGATCTGCCCCTCGACGCCCTTGGAGCGGGCGCGGCCGGCATTGACGATGTCCTCGATGCCGTTCTGGTCGCTCGTCACCGGGAATTGCGCCTGGGTCAGGTCTTCGAGGAAGAGGTCGCCATTGATGCGCAGGCGATCGTTCCACCAGCTCGTCTTCCAGCCAATCTCGTAATTGGCGAGCTTTTCGGCCTTGTAGGGGGCGGCATTGGCGCGCCGGTTGATGCCGCCGGGTCGGAAGCCGGTGGAATAAGTGGCGTAGATCATCCGCCCGGGGTCGATCTGCCAGCTCAGGCTGATCTTGTGGCTTTCGCCGCTGCCCTTGGCGGTGGCGTCGATATTGTCGCAGGGCCGGCCGTGGCCCGCCGTGCCGATCGTGTCCGCGAAGCAGGAGACCTCGCCCACATCCGATCGTTCGGCATTGTAGCCGAAGAAGCCCACCACGCCATTGTCGTAGCGATAGGCGCGGATCCCACCGGTGAGCTTGAGCGACTTGGTGATGTCGAACGAGGCCTGCGCGAAGGCGGCGTAATCGTGATCGGTGCGGGACTGGATGTTGGCGTAATTGACGCCGGGCAACCCCGTCACCGACTGTGCGTCGGCCAGCCCCGGGATGAGATAGAGGTTGGTCCAGTCGTTGGTCTGGCGCTGGTAGAACAGGCCGCCGACGATCTGGAAGCGCTCACCCTTCGGCGAGGAGAGCCGCAACTCGTGCGACATCTTGGTGAAATGCTCGTGATCGGTCATGATCTGGCCGGGATTGATCGGATTGCCGGCATTGTTGTAAAAATTATCGCCGAAATATTCGGGCGTTGCTGAATAATATGTGTCGTAGAAATAGGAATAGTCCGAATAATCGGAAACATATTGCGTGGTGCGGTTCAGATAGGCGCCCGCATAGGTCAGGTCGATCGGCCCGATCTTGCCTTCGATGGTGAGCGCCGCCTGGTACCAGCGATCGGAGAAATGCTCGTCGGCATAGCGGGTATTCTCGAGATAGCCGGTCGAGGGGCGGTAGGCCGCCGATCCGTGCAGCTTCAGGCGCTGCGCCATGATCGAGGGGGTGACGCTCCAGTCGCCGAAGGTGGCGCGCAGCATCGCCCGGCCGCCATAGCTGTCGGTATCGTTGATGTTCTTGCGAACGAAGGCGGCATTGTCGCGCACGATGCCGGAGGTCGGATAGACCTCGTCGTCTTCATGGACATTGTCGATATAGCCCGGATCATGCTCGTAGAAGCCGACGATCCGCACCGCGACGTCGTCGGCCAGCGGGATGTTGGCGAAGCCTTCGCCGGTGCCGCCCGCGCCGCCATGGGCCACGGTGCTGCCGGTCAGGTCGATGCCGGCGGCGAACGCCTTGGGGTCGGGCTTGTTGGTGATGATCCGCAGCGTGCCCGCTTCCGAGCTGGCGCCGTAGAGCGTGCCCTGCGGCCCGGCCAGCGCCTCGACCCGGGCGATGTCGTAGATATGGAC
>Ga0105237_10001650_pt1 | contig 28964 bp, 26 predicted proteins | sample KBSC24metaG_FD_81520 | JGI IMG/M metagenome (GOLD analysis project Ga0105237, IMG submission 81520) | Corn rhizosphere microbial communities from Kellogg Biological Station, Michigan, USA - KBS C2-4 metaG | ecosystem: Host-associated > Plants > Roots > Rhizosphere > Soil | place: Michigan, USA... | reverse complement strand
TACCACGACTACAAGAAGCTTCTGGAGGATAGGAATGTCGACGCCGTGGCGATCGCCACACCCGATCACTGGCATGCGCTGATGTTCATCGATGCTTGTAATGCCGGTAAGGACGTTTACGTCGAAAAGCCGCTCAGCCTGACTGTGGCCGAAGGGCGCAAAATGGTAGAAACCGCGGAGCGCACCAGGCGCGTCGTACAAGTGGGTATTCAGCGGCGATCTGCCAAATTCTGCCAGGAAGCGTCGGAATTTGTGCGGTCGGGCGGCCTCGGCAAAGTGACCGTCGTCAAGGGTTTTCACATACAGAACGAATGGCCGAATGGAATCGGCAATGCGGCGGATTCCGCACCTCCTGACGAGCGCACGTGGGATCAGTGGCTCGGTCCCGCGCCGAAAGTTCCGTACAACAAAAACCGGACATTCTACAATTTTCGTTGGTTCTTCGACTACTCCGGCGGCCAGATGACCAATTTCGGAGTGCACTATGTCGACATGCTGCGCTGGTGCCTGGGCAAGGATGCGCCACGCGCGGTGACGGTGATGGGCGGCCGGTATGCGATCGAGGACAATCGCGAAATCCCGGATACGTGCGAGGCCCTGTGGGAATACGAGGGACCCTCGTTGATGGTCTTCGAGCAGTACAACGCGAATGCGGCACCCGGCAACGCAAAGACGGGATCTGAGATGGAAGTCCGCGGCACAAAGGGAACGTTGTATCTGTATGCGAACCGCTGGGAGGTGGTGCCCGAGCGCGTTACGGAAACGTTGTTCGGGGATCGGACGCCACTGGATCGTGTCACCGAAAAAGCTTATGGTCCATCGAAGAAGCCGCTCATTCAACCCGCCGGAGGGCAGGGAAGTTTGGACACCGCGTTTCACGCGCGCAATTTTCTCGACTGCGTGAAGAGCCGGGCGAAGTGCAATTGCGATATCCTTACCGGGCACCTCTCGACCTCGGCGACCCTCATAGCCAACATTTCGCTGCGGACGAAATCGTATCTGGAGTGGGACGCGAGGGCCGAGAAGTTCACCAACAACCCGGCCGCGAACAGATTTCTGAGTTATCAATACCGCGCTCCCTACAAATTGGGATAGCGAAAGTTGGCTGCGTCCCCTCAATTGCGGTATGTTGTTTTATTCACGAACCAACGATAGGAAACCATGCACTCGGGCGCTCTACTTGTCCTGTTGCTCCTTCCGCTGGCGGGACTTGCTCAAAGTTCCGGAGCCAGCCGAACTACTGCGCCCCCGCCTGTAGTCAGGAAGACACAGCCGAACGCTATTGCCTTACCTACTGACGGACAAGTAAGGGAATGGATCAACGTCTGGCAAAAACGATTGGGTCTGGGCGAGTGGGAGATCGATGCAAAGATCGTACGCATTTGGGATCTGCCGCAGGACACGATCGCGAATATTCATTGGACTCTCAGTTCGAAAAAAGCCACGATCAAAGTGCTCAATGCCGTTGATTCAACTCTAAAACCGGCGGCGTTTCTCAAGGACACGGAACTCTCTGTCGTGCACGAACTCGTGCATCTCAGCATGGCGAAACTGCCACTTGATCCCAAGCACACGGAACTCGAAGAAGAAGCAGTGAAGAGAATTTCGACCGCACTGGTCGGGACCGTAAAACGATAGCTACATCGTCTGAGTGACTTTTGAGAGTGTCCTGGGACGATCGGGATCGAGTCCCTTCTTTTCCGCGAGATGCGCGGCAAACAACTGCGCCGGAATGATGTACGGTATCGGCGTGTACACGTCTTCGGGCAGGCTGCTCTTCGTGTGGGCGAGCTTTAACGGCAGCGAGAGAGTGTGGGATGAAATGTCGACAGCCTTGCGATTACTGAGATCGGTGATCACCATGGTCTCGGCTCCCAGGTTCCGCAATTTCTCAATCATCTCGCGCATACCGGTCCAGGTGACACCGGACGGCGCAAACAGGAACGCAGGAAACGCAGATTCCACCATCGCAATGGGACCGTGCATCAGGTCGGCCGAAGAAAATCGCTCGGCGACGACATAACAGGTCTCCATCAGCTTCAAGGCGAATTCGAAGGCATTGGAATAGTTCAGACCCCGCCCGACCACTACGCAGCGGGTCATGAACGCATAGCGCTCGGAGCGTTCCGCGATGTTGTTCTCGAGTTTGAGCGCCTGGTACGTGTTGTCCGGTAGGCGTTTGAGATCGTCTACCCGGATCTTTGCTCCAAGAGCGTAAGCCAGTAGGTACAGCATCAATAACTGACCAGTGTAGGTTTTGGTGGCGGCAACGCTTTTCTCGCGGCCAGCGCGCACCAGGAACACATGCTCAGCCAGACCGGCGAGCGTACTCTTCGGCTCATTCGTGATTCCCACCGTCAGGGCTCCCCGCTCGCGGGCGCGCTGCAGGACCAGGTTGGTGTCGGTCGATTCGCCGGACTGTGAGAGCGCGACCACCAGCGCGTCCTCGAAATTCATCGTGCCCTGGTAGAGCGTAAGAATGGAAGGGGCAGCGAGCGAGACGGGAATGCTGGTGGTAATTTCCAGCAGGTACCGTCCGAACTGCGCAGCGTTATCGGAAGTTCCGCGGGCGGCCAGAACGATGAGCTTTGGACGCCGTTTCTGAAGCACCCGCTGGAGTTTTTCGACCGAGCGAAGTTCGGCCCTGAGAGTCCGCTCCAGCGTTCCCGGCTGCTGGCGAATCTCTTCCAACATTTTTGACATGTGATTCGAGAATAGCAAGCCGGTGATTCGGCCCTGGAACCTACAGGGGGGTTCGCATCTTCGTGTCGGAGCCAAGCATGATGGCTTGTGGAACGGACTCTGAGGGTGGAACGCTCAGCAGGCGCGGTTGGATTAAAAGGAGAGCCTGGCCATGATCTCTATTCTTCGTGTTCTGGCTGAGTAGCGGGCCAAGACCCGGCAAACTGGAAAGACCCGCGATCCCGCTGAGCGTGTTGGCTTCGGTCCTGGTGAGCAGGCCGCTGACCACCGCACACTCGTCGAATTTCAGCCGCACCGTTTCGGCGAATTTGCGGTTGGAGATGATCGGTATCCCATTTTCACCAGTGGCGCCGAGCGCCTTGAACTCGGCATCGATCTCAAGTGAAACGTCGTCGGCGCCGTGTACCTTCGGGGTGATCTTCAAGACGAGCCCGAGATCTTCGAAGGTGAAGGACGGAATGTAGCCCGTAGTTGTTCCTGCGGGCTGGCCGACGCTATAGCTGCTGCTTTGCAGCGGATACTTATCACCCACATGAAAAGAGACGGGTGTTCCATCCAGAGCAATGAGATGCGTTTCGAGGATGGTCCGAATTGAGGCGTCGTCTTTGTGCGCGAACAGTCCTCCACTGAACGGCGCGATTCCGAACAAGGTGCTGGAACCTCCGAACACCAGGAGACTGGAGACAACCGTCGCACCTAATGAATTCTGGAAGCCGAAGAATTTGCCCAAATAACTAACGGAGAAACTGCCTGGTAACTGGAGACCCAAAGTGGCGGAGTAGTTCTTGTCCGTAGTCAGGAACTCGATGTCCAACGCGACCTGCGGCGCTCGATGGAGCAGTTGTAAAAACAATAGCTGGGCCGGCCGCGCTTTGGCGACGCGATCGCGGAATACGGCCACGCGGTGGGATGTGTCGATGTAGAAACGCTGGATCTCCATCGCCTGTTGGATGGCCCGGCCCAACTCCTGCGCTTCTTGTAACGGGAAAGGATCGGGGATGGGCGCTTCCATTACAACGTTGATTTCCGCACTGTTCCGCTTTTGCGGGTCGTCTTTCGCTATCAGCAGCACTCGTTCGCTGATGGGAACTACGAAAGTATTCGTTGCTGCCATCAACGCATACAACGCGTCGCGATAATCGACGCCGGCTACCTGGAAGCGCACGTTCTGGATCGGTGCGTAGTCGCCGTCGAAGACGACATCGAGTCCGAAGTCCTTTGCCACCTGTTCCCAGAGTTTCTTTGAATCGCCGCGGAGGTCGAAATCCTTCTTGCCTGGCTTCGCTCCAGTGAGTTCCACGGGCGGTTGGGGCTGCCGATCTTTTACGAGTTCGTCGATGGTGGGCGGCGGATTATCGTCCGCGTCCGTGTCAGCCTCCGGGGAACTCGCGCCGGAATCAGACGATGGCGTCACGTTTGCCAATATGCCCGCTCGCCTTCGAAGAGCCTCGGCATGCGCCCAGTAACGCTTGTCATGGGGATCAATGGCCGCCGCTTGGGCATAGAGCAGGTACGCTTCGACGATCTTGCCCTTTTTCTCGAGCGACTTCGCCTGATCGTAGAGGTCCCACGGATCCGGTTCCTCAGCCGTGGAAATGGATGCAATTAGAGTCAGGACAACAAGATAGGCAATGTTACGCACACGCATCGCAAGTAGCTATGACGGATGGCGAGGTGTAACCGTGCATAAAGTTTCACGTTTTCCGAGCCGATGCTTAGTACTGATGGCCACAACGACGATGCGTCCCAATTTCGCTCCAAAAGTCCCGCAGACGCTCGAGGAGGTGGGCATTTCACATGCTCTAGTGCTCGACCTGATGCTGCGGCGGCTTTTGCTGGAGGGGTTCTGCACGCTGGAGTCGCTGAGCAAGAAACTGCGGCTTTCGGTGGGAGTGCTGAGCGGGATATTCACCCACATGCGGCAGCAGCAACTGGTCGAAATCAAGGGCATGACCGGAAACGACTATAATTTCGTCCTGTCCGCCGCAGGGCGCGCGTTGGCCGGCGAGCGTTTTCAGATTTCGCAGTATGCCGGCGCTTGCCCCGTGGCGTTGAATGACTACCATGCGGCTACCCATGCACAAGCCGCGCTGCTGAATGTAGACCGGGACACGCTCCGCAATGCCTTCTCCGACCTGGTAGTAACGGATCGGATGCTCGATCAGCTCGGCCCGGCTTTGATCTCCCAGAATTCGATATTTCTGTACGGTCCAACGGGCAATGGGAAAACCAGCATCGCGGAACGGATGCTACGGGTTTACAGCGATGGAATCCTGATTCCTTACTCGGTGGAAGTTGACGGCCAGATCATCAGTTTGTACGACCCGGTGGTACATAACCGTTTGGATATGGCGGATCTCGAGGTGGATCCCCGCTGGGTGCTTTGCCGCCGGCCCTGTATTGTAGTGGGCGGCGAATTGATTCCGAGCATGGTGGAATTGCGTCTGGACGAGGCTTCCGGAATCTATGCGGCGCCCCTTCAGATGAAGGCGAACAACGGAATTTTCATCATTGACGACTTCGGCAGGCAGTTGATGTCGCCTCGCGACCTGCTGAACCGCTGGATTGTGCCTCTCGACCGGCGCGTGGATTATCTCACTCTCCGCTACGGCGTGAAATTCCAGATTCCCTTCGAGTTGATGGTGGTGTTTTCCACCAACCTGGAACCGACGGATCTGGCCGACGAGGCGTTCCTTCGCCGTATTCACAATAAAATCTACATCGAAGCCTGCGACGCGCCGGTTTTCGATCAGATCTTTCACCGCGTGGCTGCCAGCCGCGGAATCCCGGTGGAGACGGACAGCTCGGAATTCCTGAGGAAGATCTGTCTGCGGGAGAATCGCACGGAACTTCGCGCTTGTTACCCCGCAGACATTTGCAATATTCTGCAATCGATCGGCAAATATGAAAACCGTCCGATACAGATGAGTAAGGCCGATCTCGAGCGGGCGGCCGCATTGTACTTCGCGCGTTCTTAGGAGTACGCGAGCCGTCGCCGTACGAGAACTTCCGGTAGGATAGCCGCTAATCAACACTTGGCAGATTGTCTGCCCAGTATGGCGAAATTCCGGATAGAGTTCATATCGCCGCCTAATGCTCGCGGGTCGATCCGATGGTGGCCCCGCGAAATGAGTGATGGCGAGCATTCACCAGTTGCTCATGCGCAGGTGAGACAATCTCATTTTGCCTATGAAACGTTCTCTAACGCTGCTTTCGTTGTGTCTCATCCTGGCTGTGATCTCCTTGGCGGCCGAACTTCGGAAGCCGAAGCTCGTGGTAGCCATCGTGATCGACCAGTTCCGTTACGACTACCTGACCCGGTTCCGGGCCGACTACAAGGGCGGCCTGGACCGTATGCTACGGGAAGGCGCGGTATTCACGAATGCGCGATACGCGCAATCGCCGACAGTGACTGCAGTGGGGCACAGCATCTTTCTCACCGGCGCGATGCCGGCAGTCAGCGGAATAGTCGCAAACTCCTGGTACGATCGCGAGAGCGGTAAGCAGATCACCAGTGTCTGCGACTATAGCCGCAAGACGGTGGGCGCCGAAACTGCCGCGCCGGGCGCGAGGTGCGAGGACTGGGATCCCGCTTCACCGAAACGCCTGCTGGTGAGTACGGTTGGCGACGAGTTGCGAAATCGCGACGAGCGGTCGAAGGTGTTTGGAATTTCGCTGAAGGCCCGGAGCGCGATTTTGCCATCCGGCCATCGTGCGAATGGCGCGTTTTGGTTCGATGATAAGAGCGGAACCTTCATCAGCAGCGATTTCTATTTTTCCGAATTGCCGCAGTGGGTCAAGGAATTTAATGGCCGAAAACTCGCGGATCAGTACGTTGATACGAAATGGCCCGGATTCGACTCGTGGAATTTCCATGTGGCGGCCGGCAGCAAGCGTCCTTACGAAAAAATTCCCGCGAGTCCGTGGGGCAACGAACTCATCGAGAAGCTTGCCGAGACCGCGATTGTGGCGGAAAAACTTGGACAAGGCGATGCAACCGATCTGTTGACGGTGAGTTTCTCGTCGAACGATTACGTCGGTCACCAGACGGGCCCGGACGCCCCGGAAGTTCGCGAAATGTGCATGCGCACGGACGCGCTTCTGGCCAAGCTGTTCGACGTGGTGGCTCAAAAGGTTGGAATGGAAAACGCCGTTTTTATATTGAGCGCGGACCACGGTGTTGCGCCTACCGTCGATACGCAGGAGAAACGCAAGATGCCGGGCGGCACCATTGATGCTGACGTCGAGAAGATCGTCCGCTCGGCCCTGGTGAAGAAGTTCGGCGAGGGAGATCTCGTCCTTAGCTTCGTGGATAATTCGTTCTACCTCGACTACAAAGCGATCGAGCAAAGAAAGCTCGATACCACGGCGATTTACCGCACAGCGGCAGACGCGCTCATGGCCGAGCCCAAGGCGCACGTGGCGCGCGTATACAACAGGGATCAGTTGGCCCTCGGAACGGCTGGCGATTTCATTTCGTCGGCCGTTTTTAACGGGTTCAATCAACAGCGGAGTGGCGATATTTTTGTGATTTACGAGCCGTATCGCGTACCGAGCCGCAAAGGCGCATCGCATTTTACGCCGTACAATTACGACACGCACGTACCCGTGATCTTTTTCGGAGCAGGAATAAAGCCTGGATGGCGCCGGGAAAATATTCAGGTGAACGACATCGCACCGACTTTGGCCGCACTGATGAACGTCGAGCTTCCGAGCGGCGCTAGCGGCCGGGTATTGACGCAAATACTTGCGGAGCAGTAGCGGTCTCGGCCAGATACCATTGGTAGGTTTTCTCTATCCCCTCGCGGAGCGTGATCGAGGGTTCCCAGCCGAGCCCGGTGAGGCGGGAGACATCGAGAATTTTGCGCGGTGTTCCGTCCGGGCGCGACGGATCGAAAACGATGTTTCCCTCGTAACCGGTGATCTCGCGAATCATTTCCGCCAGTTCCCGGATGGTGATGTCTTTGCCGACACCCACATTGACGATCTGTTCGTCGTCGTAGTTTGCCATCAGATAGATGGCCGCACTCGCCAGATCGTCGACGTGCAGAAACTCGCGCCGCGGTGATCCAGTTCCCCACAAAACCACTTCCCGCGCCCCCTGGGTCCGCGCATCGTGGAACTTTCGCAGAATCGCGGGCAGCACATGCGATGTTTCAAGATCGAAGTTGTCGCCGGGCCCGTAAAGATTGGTCGGCATCAAGGAAATGCCGTTGAATCCGTACTGGGTGCGATAGGCCTGAAGCATTCGGATCCCGGCAATCTTAGCGATCGCATACGGCTCGTTCGTCGGTTCCAACTCGCCCGTCAGAATGTACTCTTCCTTGATTGGCTGCGGCGCAAACTTCGGGTAGATGCAAGACGATCCGAGGAACTCGAGCTTCTTCACGCCGTTGCGGTACGCGGCTTCGATCACGTTGGTTTGAATTCTCAGATTGCTGATGATGAAGTCGGCCGGGTAGAGGCTGTTGGCAAGTATTCCGCCGACTTTTGCCGCGGCCAAAAACACATACTCCGGACGCTCTTGCGCAAAAAAAGCATCGACCGAAGACTGATCGCGCAGATCGAGCTCCCGGCGCGAGCGTAGGATCAGGTTCGTATGACCATCCTGCTCTAGCCGGCGCTGGATGGCCGATCCGACGAGCCCGCGATGTCCGGCCACGAAGATGCGGCTTGCTTTATCCATTCGTATTAGCCATGCGAAACGCCACGGACGACCACTCGATGGCCGGCCGCGGTGAGTGTCCGTTCCTGGCGCGCCAGCTCGAGGTCGTGGTCTACCATCTGGCGGATCAACTCTTCGAAAGAGACTTTTGGTTTCCAGCCGAGCTTGGCCCGAATCTTGGATGCATCGCCGCGGAGGAAGTCTACTTCGGTGGGGCGGAAGTACCGCGGGTCGGTCTCGACGTGCGGTTTCCAATCGACGCCGCAATAGCTTGCCGCAAGATCGAGGAAATCCCTGACTGAATGGGACTCGCCGGTGGCGACAACATAATCGCCGGGTTCCGGTGCCTGCAGCATCATCCACATAGCTTCCACGTAGTCCCCTGCAAAACCCCAATCGCGCCGGGCCGTCAGATTGCCGAGGAAGAGCTTGTCTTGTAAATCCATCTTGATGCGCGCGAGCGCTCGTGTAATTTTCCGCGTTACGAAGGTCTCTCCGCGGCGCGCAGATTCATGATTGAACAGGATTCCGTTACAAACGAATAATCCATATGCCTCGCGGTAATTCACGCCGTACCAATGCGCGGCAACCTTGCTGACAGCGTAAGGGCTGCGCGGGGCGAACTGGGTTATTTCGTTCTGCGGGGCTGGCGCCGAACCGTACATCTCCGATGAACCGGCCTGGTAAAACCGCGTCTGTTTTCCTGAGTGGACGGCGTAATCGCGCAAAACTTCCAGGAACCGGAGTGTGCCGGTGGCTACGACATCCGCCGTATACTCCGCCTGATCGAAGCTGACGCGCACATGCGATTGCGCCGCCAGGTTGTAAATCTCATCCGGTTGGGCTGCCTCTACGATGTGGCGCAATGACGCGCCGTCGGTGACATCGCCGTAGTGAAGCCGGAGTGCGACATTCGGCTCGTGTGGGTCGGCGTAGATCGAATCGAGTCTCTCGGTATTGAAGGTGGAGGCACGGCGGACGATGCCGTGAACGTCGTAACCCTTCGCCAGCAGGAGTTCCGCCAGGAACGACCCATCCTGGCCGGTGATGCCGGAAATCAAAGCCTTTTTCATAGCCGGCGCTGCTGGTCCAATTCCACGCTTGATTCCATCAGATCCATTGTACTCAAGCAGATTTTCAGGAACTCGTGCAACGGAAAGTGTCACGCCAAGGCGCAGAGATGGGATGAGAAGGCCGATCTCGAAACGGGAGAGTTAGACTTTCCCGTAGACGCACTCAATGAAGGTGCAAAGGAGAATCGGCCATGAAGAAGCATAACAGCAAGAAAGAGCAGACCGCGAAGCCTGGAGTTTACCCGGAAGGGTGCACGGTGGGCCTGGACGTAAGCGATGAGTTTACGTATGCGGCTGTGATCAACAAAGATGGCGCCCTTCTGATAGAAGACCGGATTAAGACCCGGGAGCCGGAGCTGCGTCGATGGCTGATGGCGGGGCCGCCGGCAGTGGTCGCACTGGAGACCGGGACACACTCGCGGTGGATGGCCAAGGTGGTCCGGGAATGCAACCACCAGGTGATCGTGGCCAACGCCAGGGAGCTGCGGTTAATCTACGCGGGAACGAACAAGACGGATCGTGTGGACGCGTTGAAACTGGCGCGGCTGGCCCGAGTCGATCCGGAGTTGCTGAAGCCGATTCAACACCGTGGGGATCAGGAGCATGCGGATTTGGCGGTGATCGTGGCGCGGGAGTTATTGGTGAAGATGCGCACCGAAGCGATTAACATGGTGCGGGGAATGGTGAAGTCGGATGGCGGGCGGGTGACGGCTTGTGCGTCCGTATCGTTCACACGCTGGGCGGCGGAACAGTTGACGGAGGCGCTGCGGAATGCGCTTGCTCCGATTTTGGAACAGATCGACAACCTGAGTGAGCGAATCCGGGAGTATGACGAACGGATCGAACACCTGGCGCAAACCACGTATCGGCAGTCGTTATTGCTGACGCAAGTGGGCGGAGTTGGGACATTAACAGCGATGACGTTTCTGTTGACCATTGGGGATCCGTGGCGGTTTGAGCGGAGCCGGGACGTGGGCTGTTATATCGGTCTGCGGCCAAAGCGGGATCAATCGGGCGAGCGGGATCCGAAACTGGGCATTACCAAGACAGGCGATTCCAGGCTGCGGCGAACGTTGGTGAACTGTGCCCATTACATTTTGGGTAGGTTTGGGCCGGATACAGATCTTCGGCGGTGGGGATTGAAGTTGGCGGGACAGGGCACGAATGGGAAGAAGCGTGCCATCGTGGCGGTGGCGAGGAAGTTGGCGGTGTTGCTGCACCGGTTGTTGACGACTGGAGAGGTATATGAACCGCTGCGCAATGCCGGACGGCAGGTGATAGCTGCGGCGTCTTAATTGAGTTGGCGGTCCGCAAACCGCCGGGACCAGGGTGACTGCGATTTGCGGCTAGGGAGATGTTCCAGCCCGTCGCTGAGATAGCAGCGCCCAATCTCTCGAAACAGGAACCCAATGGGCACAGGACCTGACGGTCCATCAACAGTGCGGATGGAAGCGGGAGCGAGAGGCGGACCAAAGGCAGTATTAGAACGGGAGGCAAACGCCTTTCAGGCGTTGCCTCTCCAAAAGACAAAAACCGCTTATAAAAAGGCGGTGACGACAGGAGAGTGGTGCGCCTCCCGTTGGTCGGCGGAGAAGTCTTCCGCTCTACAAGAAAAAACAACCGCGAAATTTTCCGGTTGACAGAGGTAGGCCTTCTCATGGAAGCCGCAAAGAAGCGAACGGAATTCAGGCCATAGAGATGATCTGATCGAGTTGTTTGGAAATGTTCTTGAGTTGATCGGGTTCTTTTGGGTCGTGCGAGATTTCCGGAGACAGGTAGCCGCGGTAGCCGACCTTTGTTAGAGCGGCCATAACTGCCTTCCAATCCACATCGCCTTCCAGCAGTTTGACAAAACGGCCCTGTTCGGCGCGGGTCGACAGTTTGTAGTCCTTCACATGCACGCGCTTGATGCGATGGCCGAGAGTGAGAATCCAGTCCTGCGGATAACCGAACTGCATGACGTTTCCGATATCGAAGTGTGACTGGACCCAGGGGCTGTGAAATTGATCCAAGAACGTTCGCATTTCCAGTGGGCTGACCAGAAACTTGTTCCACACGTTCTCGGGGGTCAGAATAACTTTGGCCTTTTGCGCCGCCGGTACCGCCTTCTTGAGTTCCCGCGTGACGCGCTGCCAGGTGGTTTCGTAGCCGACCTCCATCTTGGGTCCGTTCCCCAGCCTGCAGGGATATAGCAGAACGGCGGAGCAGCCCAACTGGTTCGCCAGTTCCACTGTGCGCTGGATGGCCATTACGCCCTTCGTCCGCACTTCCTGCGACGGGCTGTTGAGAGGATTTTTTTGCAGCGGATCGCCGACCCAAAGGCTGGCCACGGCAATATCCGCCTTGTGCGCGGCATCACGAATCCGCCGTACGTCCTCAGGCGAGGCGCTGAGCGGGATGTCGCGCCCCACTCGCAGCTCAATACCGTGGAATCCGGCGTTTCGAACCAGGCCAAAATACTCCAGCACTGGTTGCGTGTCGGGAAAAACAACTGAACAGATGCTCTTCGTGAAGCTGGCAGATTGCATGGCAGTGGCAGTTACCGCACTAATCGTGCCGGCAGCGCCGAGCCCACACAGGAAATCCCTACGCTTCATGACCCACTGATTCTATCAATGAGAGATTGGGGGTTGCGCATGATCTCTTCGACAGAGGATGGAGCCAGCGCCCCGCCGAATAGGTGTCCTTGAGCCCTGTCGCAATCCGCGTCGCGCACCAAGTCGAATTGCTCGCGGGTCTCCACTCCTTCAGCAGTGACGCTGAGTCCCATATTATGCGCCATGGTTACAATTGTGCGAATCAATTGCGGCCGGACCGGGGACATTTCCAGTTCCACCAGGAACGAACGATCGATCTTTAGCGAATCTGCGGGAAGGCGCCGCAAGTAACTCAGCGAGGAGTATCCCGTACCGAAATCGTCGATGGCAATTTTGACGCCCAGCTTACGCAGGCTGACCATGCGGCGGATCGATTGTTCGGCGTCGCGCATGATCAAGCTTTCCGTAAGCTCCAATACCAACTGGCCGGGGTTCAAGCCGGTCTCGGAGAGGATCGCCGCCACGGTATCGACGAAACCAGTCTGGGCGAATTGCAGCGCGGAGACATTCACGGAAGTGGATATGGCCGGGTAACCTGCCGCGCGCCAGGCAGCTGATTGCAGGCACGCCTGGCGAAGCACCCAGATACCGATGGGAACGATCATCCCGCTCTCTTCCGCAATCGGGATGAATAGAGAAGGCGGAATCCGGCCACGCGTCGGATGATCCCACGTCAGCAGCACCTCAAATCGGGCGATGCGTCCGTCGCGGTCGACCTCGAGCTCATGCGAGATGGCAAGCTCCCGTTTCTCTAGTGCTCGCCGCAGGTCGTTTTCTAACTCCAGGCGTTCCAGCGCGTGGTCACCACTCTCGGCGCTGAAGCAGTGCAGGTCGTTTTTACCCCGGTACTTCGCCGTATACATTGCACTGTCCGCATTGCGCAGAAGAGTGGCGGCGTCGAGTCCATCCTTTGGAAAGTAGCTGACCCCCATGCTGGCCGTGATGAATAACTCGTAACGCTCCACCGGGCAGGGCTTCCTCACTGCAGTCAACATCTTCCGTACATTTTCGACGGCTGCCTCGGATTGTTGGAAGCCAGTCAGAATGGCTGTGAACTCGTCGCCGCCCATACGCGCGAGCGTCTGGTTTTCTCCCACCGCCTCGGCTAGCCGTTTGGCTATTAATTTGAGCAGTTCATCACCGACGCCGTGTCCCAGTGTGTCATTGATTTGCTTAAATCGATCGAGGTCGATGAAGACTACAGCGAGAAGGGCGTCGTTCCTTTTGGCGTGTTCGATGGCAGCGGCCAGCCGTTTGTTGAGCAGTACCCGATTGGGTAGACCCGTGAGACCATCGTGAGTCGCCTGGTGGGCAAGCTGATCTGTCAGTTTGCGCTGATTAATAGCGACGGCAATGCTCTTGGCCATCAGTTCGATCACTTCTCGCCCCTGCGGATGGAGTGGAAGGAGAGGACTCGCCTTCTCCGACCAGAAAACGATCGCACCGTACAAATCGCCGTTTATGTTGATAGGCGTTCCGATACAAAATCCGGGCGGCTCGTCAGTTTCTTGACCCTCATTCGGCGGAGCATGGATCAATGTCTTGCCCGATTCAGCGACGCGCGATGCGAAAAGCTGGACAATGGCGGGTATGGCCGCCTCGCCGGCCACGTGAGCAGCGCTCAGAAGCCAGCCTCCCGGTGTCTGTTGGGCGAGCGCGCCGTGATGGACTCCGAAAATCTCGCAGCCGCTCTTCAGATAATCTACGAAAAGGCCGTCCAGATTGGCGTGGTTGGTGGTACTTAGCCGGTGTAGCAGTTGGAGGTAACGGCTGAAGCGCGCTAGCTCCGTTGTCTTTTCCAACAGCTCGATTTCAGCGCTTGTTCTCTGGTTGCCGGCGTCCTCTTCGTTGACCACCTGCGCGAATCCGAGCAAGCCATCTGGTTTGCCATCGGCCATCACTATATAGAACACGAGCCGGAGGGTGGCGGACATCCCACTGGCTGTGAGGATTGTAAAATTGTGGGCTAGGGGCTCGGCGCCGGCTAATTGGCTGCCGACAGTCTGTTGAAAACGTTCCTGGTGCGTTGGTTCCAGCAGATCTTCAAAGGACAGTCGCATGGCCTCATCGAGGGTATAGCCTGTCGCGCGCTGGAATGCGCCGTTGACGGAGCGTAGCGGTCCGGAGAGCGGTTGCGAGAAGACAAGATCCGGGGCAGTCTCGAACAAGAGACGCAAGTCCTCGGCGCGATCAATTGTAATGTTGGCTTTGGAAGCCATCTGAACCTAAGTCGGATGGTACCATTCCAGCAGGGTAGCAGTGCAGATCGATGGCGCTGCATGCCGGACCGTAAGAAATTTAAAAATAAACCGAATGGTACTGAGTGTTTGGCATCTTAGCTCCTACACTTGGCCGTGTGACTCCAAAGCTTGTCACTCAAGTTACTCACTCTGGATACGATTGCACTGTGAACACTCATGTTCTACAGCGATTGTGGATCGGTTTGAGTAGTCTGTCCAATAAATTAGAAAAGTCACCGGCACAGCCGCTGGTGAAGACCAGTTCGAGGTACCACGTAAGAAACCAAGTGTCACATAGGTAGAATTTGAATTCTCCTCTAAGTGCGTTCTTTCAGGGGGGCCCGAACTAAGCCTTTCTGACTAGGTCGCGACAATGCGGGTAGGGTACTATGGGTACCCCCGATTGCGGTTAAGTTTCACTTATTGTCTTCCCTTCGAAACTTTGTAATTCTAAAAATCCCAGGGATCACATAAAATATGCTGTCAAGACTAATCACGGCCTTGTTACTAGCAACGGTGCCACTGGCCATTCAGGCGTCCGGGCCATACTCACCGCCCCGTATCGATCCGCATCGCGACGATACCTACAACGAAGGTAAGAATCTTTTCTGGAATTCAGCCGCGGGCCAAAAGGCCAGTTGCGCGAGTTGTCATACCGGAAAAGAGTCGCTCAACCGACCCCGGTTGGCGAAGATCAAATACAATCTGGAGAACCGAATCAGTGAGTGCGCGGCTAATCCAGATCGCGCGAATTTTAAAGTTGACGACAAGCAAGTGGAGGCGCTGGTCCATTATTTGGCCAAGCGATACCGGCTGTGAAGAAGACACACATGAACCTTCTGAGACGATTCGCGGCAATTTGCACGTTTCTAAGTGCTGGTGCTGCGTGGGCAGGATCGCCATGGCTTCCTGATGCGGGCAAGATGACTGTCTCCACTGTCTATGCCTACGACTCCTTCCAGGACTACCATCCCGGTAAGCTTTCAGGAACATTGCCGGCTCCTTACAATCAATACACCGGCTACACGTTCCTTGAATACGGTTTGAAGAACGACATCGCTATCGATTTGGAGAGCGGCTATACCGCCACCGATTTCCGCGGCAGCGGTCTGGGTGGCATTACCGACACCACCATCGGCGCGCGCTGGCAGTTCCACCGCACCGACAATACGGTATGGACGGTAAGGGCCGCGGGTATCGTCGCCGGATCCTACGCTATCAGCACCACGGCTAACTTCTCGCCCGGTGACAAAGCCTCCGGAGGCCTTGGCTCTATCAGCGGAGGCTGGAATATGCCGCACAATTTTTACTCTTTCATTGAAGCAGGTTACCGGGTGCGCACGAACCCGGTTCCACAGGATGCTTTCGGAACGGCTGGCATCGGTCATTCATTCAAGCGTTTGACCTATAGCACGAGTTTCCAGACATCACGCTCGATAAACGGAGTGGATATCGTCGGCGCCGCGCCGAAGTTTTCGGCTTACTTTCAACCGGCGCAATTTCCCGCTACGAAGAAAGTGTTTGACGCAATGGATTTCAACACGACATACCACTTCAAGTCGGGACTCAACTTTGGTTTCGATTACAGTAAGATTCTGGATGGCCGGAACGTCGGCATGAAGAATGTGCTGGCATTCAGCTTCGGCTTCACAATGCCGGGCCACATGCCTCATATCGAGTAAGGGTCCGGCTGGTCAGCTTCGTGGCATCATGATGTAGATGAAACTGAGATGCCTGATTATTGTCTTGTCGCTGATGGGAGCGATTGCCTTTTCGTGGTTAGCTGCCCAGCCCGCTCCCGGCGATTCTGTCTTAGAAGGTTTTAAGATCGTTGAAGTGTCGTCGGTCGCCGACGCCATGGAACAGCTCTACGGTCAACGGAACTACATGTCCCACCAGATGCGGCCGCTCTTCATGACCAAGTTTGCCGGTCCCGCCGTAACTGTGTTGATGAAGAAAGAGGAGCACAAAGAAGGCTCTGCCGCATCGAAAGGCATGCTGGATGCGATCGATTCCGCTCCGGCCGGTTCTGTCTATGTAATGGAGCTGGAAGATGGAGCGGATATCGCCGGCATCGGCGGACTGATGGCAACGGCAATGAAATCACGTGGCCTGACGGGCGCGATTATAGACGGCGCAATTCGGGATGTGGCACAGATCAGACGGCTGCAGTTTCCCGTGTACAGCGTAGGCATCGCCCCGTCGACTTCGGTAAATCATTATCGCTTCGTTGGCGTAAACGTGCCAGTGATATGCGCCGGTGCAAAGGTGAATCCCGGTGACATCATCGTTGCGGATGATGATGGAGTGGCCGTAGTGCCGCGAGCGAAAGCGGCGGAGGTGTTGAAGCGCGCCCAGGATCTCGACAATACCGAACACACCATGATGCCGTTCATTGAGAAATACCGGTCGATAGCGGAAGCCGTGGCGAAGTTCGGAAGAATTTAACAACCGCGAAATGAGCGCTAATTAACGGCGATAACGCTTACCAGCCAGGCCAACATTCCCGCTCCTGCGATGACCCATACCGTTTCCAGCTTTGTCACGCTCAGCAGCACTGCGCTGCCGATCAGGATACACAGCGTCAGCGGCCCCGTCACGGCATCCATCGCAAGGGGCTCCGCCGAGGCGAGAATCAACCCTGCTGATGAGATCACAACTGCCTGAAGCGTTCCTCGAATGCGCGGCTTTTCGGCCCGGGTTCCGATGTATCGGACCAGCGGGATGATCAGAATCGCTGGTGTGATCACGGCCAGCCAGCCGGCGATCGCTCCGGGAACTCCGGCAATGAAGTAGCCTACGCTGACGACGTAGATTCCCATTGGCCCCGGTGCGCTCCGCCCGGCGACCACGGCCGCGTTCAGTTCGCGGTCGGTGAGAATGTGGCGGTGGACGACCAGGTCGTCCCGGAGAATCGGCAGCGACGACGGACCGTTAAACGACGTGACCACGGCCTTCAAAATCAGAAAATAGAGCAGCAAGACGTTCATTTTTCCTGCCAGAAGAATCCAATGAGAGCTGCGAGGATCACAATCGGGATTGGCGTGATGCCGAATCCGAGAGAAAGTGCCATTGCGCCGCCCATCAGCACGAGAGTGCGCAACCAGTTGCGGGAGAGGACGACGGGCCGGACCAGAAGCCAGGCGCCTGCCACAATCGTCCCGACGACCGCCGCTACGGCTCCCGATATCGCCGCGTCACCCCAGGGATGGCCGTGCATTACTTCGTAGAGCATCGTCAGTAGGATTACAACGATAGAAGCGGGGACCGAACTGGCGACTAGAGCGATGATGGCGCCAAGCCACCCTCGGAGGAACCAGGCCGCCGCGCTAAACAATGCATAAAGATTGGTGCCCGGTGTCACGCGGGCCAGCGCATAGCAGAGCGAAAACTGGCCCTCGTTCAGCCAGCGATTTTCTTCACAGATTTTCTCCCGAAGCAGCACTGTAGCCACGGCTCCGCTGCCAAAGTTGACATTGCCCGTACGAAGGAAGATTTGCGCGATCTGCCGGAGCGACGGACGATCCATCATTACTCTCCGCGAATTAGATCCTCGTAGGTTTCCCGCTGCCGGACGATTCGCCAACCGCCATTCTCCACCAGGACCTCGGCCACCCGCGGGCGCGAGTTGTAATTCGACGACAGAACAAAGCCGTATGCACCTGCGGTATTGATGGCCAGCAGATCTCCCGGCTGCGCAGGCGCTATTTGGCGATTACGTGCTAGAAAATCGCCTGTTTCGCAGACCGGGCCTACGATATCGGCAAGCAGAGTGTCTTCATTGGCCGGCTTGCGTACGGGTTGAATTTCGTGATGCGACTGGTACAGCGCGGGGCGGAGCAGATCGTTCATCGCGGCATCTACCACGACGAATTCTTTCCGGGGAGTTTGCTTGCGATAGAGCACGCGGGTGAGCAGGACGCCCGAGTCGCCCACAATGCTGCGGCCAGGCTCAAGCTTCACCAAGAGATCGTGTCCGCGTACCTTCTCGCGCATGGCGCCAACCGTACCTGAGATGCAGGGCGCCTTGTCCGAGGGCTTGTAGGAAACACCCAGGCCGCCGCCCAAATCGAGATGCTGGATGGCGACGCCGTTCGAGCGTAGGCGGGCGACTAGCGCCAGCATCTTGTCCACCGTTTCCATCACCGGCCGTATATCGAGCAGTTGTGAGCCGATATGGCAGCTGACGCCCTCTACGGCAAGGTGCGGCAAGCGATTTGCCCGCGCGTAGACGCCTTCCACTTCTGAAATATCGACGCCGAATTTGTGCTCTCGCAGGCCGGTGGAGATATACGGATGAGTAGCCGCATCGACGTCGGGATTTACGCGAAGAGCGACACGTGCTTTCACGCCATGGCGCCCGGCTGTTTCGTTGATCAGCTCTAGTTCGGCTTCCGATTCGCAGTTGAACGTGTGGATTTTCCGGGCCAGTGCATATTCGATCTCTCCCACCCTCTTGCCTACGCCCGAGAATACGATTCTTGCTGGATCGGCACGCGCCGCGAGCGTGCGAAACAACTCCCCGCCGGACACGATATCGAACCCGGCTCCTTCTTCGGCCAGCAGGCGGAGGATGGAAAGATTCGAGTTCGCCTTGACTGCGTAACAAATCTGATGCGGCACGTCGCCGAACGCCTGATCATAGGCGCGGTAGCGTTCAACAATATCGACCGCCGAATAGATGTAGCACGGCGTGCCGGCCTTAGCCGCAATGTCTGCAAGCGCAACTCCATCGCAATGGAGTTCATTCTCTTGATACGAATAAGCCATTCTTCAGGAAACCTTCACTGCAACGATCGTCTGGTCGTCGTTCATCGTTCCGCCCGCTTGCCAACGAACCAGATCGGCATACACTGCATCAACGATATGTTTTGGCGATAGGGCGCAATTCGCCTTCAGCAAGCGGAACAGGCGGGCGTTGTCGTACACCTCACCGGCCGGGTTTTCCTGGTCCTGTATGCCGTCCGAATACAGCAGGAACACGTCGCCGGGTTCCAGTTGGATTGTCACTTCGTCGTACTCGCGATCCTCGAGCAGACCGATGGGAATTCCTTCGATCTTCACTTTGATGCGTTCGCCATTACGGCAGATCATCGGCGGGATGGAGCCGGCGTTGGCCATAGTCAGTTCCCGCTTTGCCTTGTCCCAGTGGAGCAGGAGCAGCGTGACATATTGCGCGTCCACCTTGCGCTCCAGCAAGCTCTCATTGAGGCTCTGCATGAGCTTGGCGGGCCGGCGCATGCGGGGTGCCAGCGTCCGCAACAACCCGCTCACCAGAGCGCCGTAAAGCGCCGCGGCGGCGCCCTTGCCGCTGCTATCTCCGAATGCGAGAACGGCAAACTCGTCCGCCTGCTCGAAGAAATCGTAAAGATCGCCGCTGATTTCCCGGGCGGGTTTAAGCCCGATGGCAATCTCCAGGCCGCCGATGGGAGGGGCTTCGCGCGGGAGCAGAATCGATTGCACTTTGCGGGCGGCCTTCAAATCCTGATCCATGCGCTGCTCGCGTTGCGCCAACTCTTCGTACAGCCGTGCGTTTTCGACAGAGCTGGCGATCTGCGCCGCGAGCAAAGAAAGCGTCCGCACGTGCTCCTCGGTGAAGTAGCCAAGGCGCTCGCTCTCGAGGTCGAGTACTCCTACCACGCGATCCTGCACAATCAACGGCACCGCCACTTCGGAGCGTATATCGGGATGAGAAGAAATGTAACGCGGATCGCTGGCCGTATCCTCCACGCGAACCACTTCGCGGGATGTGGCGGCGCTGCCCGTGATGCCTTTGCCCAACGGAATATTATCGAGCAGCACGCGCTGATCGTAGCGCTCGCTGAACCGATGGCGAAGCACCTTCAGATCCGCGTCCACCAGCAGCACGCTGAAGGCGTCGTAGTTGATGAGAGCCCGGATTGCCTTGGCAATTTTTCCCAGCAGCTCGTCGAGCTGCAGCGTGGCAGAAAACTCCTGCGAAAGATGAAGCAGGATTTTCGACGTTCGGTTCTGCCGCTGCACGCGTTGGTACAGCCGGGCATTGTCGATGGAAGTAACGGCGCGGGCAGCCAGCAGGCGGAGAAGCGCCGCATCCTGCTCGGAAAAAGCGTTCACCCGCGTGGCCTGAACGTCGATCACGCCGACCAGCTTGCCGCGAACCCACATCGGGACGGCCAGTTCCGAACGGACCGCATCGAGCGCGGTGAGATAGCGCGGATCGTTGCGGACGTCGTTCACCAGAATCGTCTTGCGCGTGGAAGCGGCAATGCCGGTGAGCCCTTCGCCCAGAGGGATGACGAGGCTGCGGACCACCTCTTCCCGGTGCCCGCGCGCATAGCGGATTCTGAGGCCCTGCGCGCGATCGTTGTAAAGCAGTACCGCGAAGATGTCGTGTGGAATTACCTTGTGGACGAAATCCGCCAGCGTCGGCAACAGCCGGTCGAGATCGAGAGTCTCCGACATTACGGCAGAGACTTCCAGCAGGAAGTCCAACAGTTCCGCGCGCTCGCGAAAACGCACGTCGGATTTGCGTGGGGCAGCCATCGTCAGCTGGCCGTGGCCTCGATGATTTTAACGCTGGCGCTGGCCCCGATACGCGTCGCCCCGGCCGCTGCCATCTGTTTGAGATCCTCCAGCGTGCGGATGCCGCCAGAGGCTTTCACGCCGATCTTCGGCCCCACCACCAGGCGCATCAGCGCAACGTCGTGGGCCGTCGCTCCCCCGGTGGAAAACCCGGTGGAAGTTTTCACGAAATCGGCTCCGGCCAGTTTGGCCAGCGTAGAAGCCACGGCTTTCTGATTGTCGTCGAGCAGCGCCGTTTCGATAATTACTTTCACAATCGCTCCACCCCGATGGCTGGCGTCTACGACCGCCTGGATGTCGAGCTTCACGGCTTCATGGTCGCCCGATTTCAGCGCGCCGATGTTGATCACCATGTCGATCTCCTGCGCACCCACGCGGATGGCCGCTTCTGTTTCGGCGACCTTGATCTCTGTGGTTGTGGCGCCCAGCGGAAAACCTACAACTGTGCAGACTTTCACCGGCGAACCGGCCAGTTCCCGGGCGCAGAGAGAAACCCAGTATGGATTCACGCAAACGCTGGCGAACGCGTATTTACGGGCTTCGCGGCAGAGTTTTATGATTTCGTCGCGAGCGGCGTCAGCGCGCAGAATGGTGTGATCGATCAACGCCGCGGTTTTCTGATCGATGCGGGTCAGTTTATCGCTGGCCGACACGCGGTCCGCTCCCGCCGCAACAATTTCGTTGGTCTTTTTGGCGCATGTTTGCGGGCAACGTCCTGTACACCCCGGGCAGACCAGATCCGGAATATTCAGCCCTTCCGCCTTGGAGAAACGAGGCCCGCCGACGCGGTTCAGGATTTCTTCGCCGATTTCAGCAACGAGTTGATCGAGTTCCGTGGGCGTCACTTTGCGTACCGTTTCTCGATTTCGGAAATCTTCTGCACTCGCGCCTGATGCCGGCCACCTGCGAACGGCGTTTCGAGCCACGTGCGAAGAACTTCTTCCGCCTGCGACTCGGTCAGCAAGCGACCGCCTAACGTAAGCACGTTAGCGTTGTTGTGTTCACGGCTGTTGCGAGCGGAAGCCCTATCATAGCATAGAGCTGCGCGGATTCCAGGTATCTTATTGGCAGCCATTGCCGAGCCGATTCCGGTACCGTCGACGATGACTCCGCGTTCTGCCTTACCTTCCACGATCCGTAGCGCAACTTGTTCTGCGATGTCTGGATAATCGGCCGGTTTTTCTTCCGTCACACCGACGTCGATGAGGGTCAGCTTCAGTTCAGCGAAAATCGGCTTCAATCTCTCTTTGAGACGGAAACCGCCGTGATCCGAGCCGATCGCGATGGTTTTCCCGGCGGCTGCTGAATCCGGCTGCGATCCTTTCGGCAATTCGATTAGCCGCACGCCACGATCGCGCGCGAGGTCTCGGGCCGAAGGCGTGATGATCGCATCCGCGGGAATCCTCAAATCGCCCGACGCCGGAATGTCTTCCTCGGTGATGACCGCTCGCATGAGAAGTACTTATGATCTCATGCCGCTGAAGAAGGAAGCACCGCGTCATACGGGAATCGACGCTGATCCGTAAATCCGGCCGGCCTTCACCGTTGCCACAGGTCTCAGACGCCGGTGGGCAATGCGCTTCTGGCGTAGCGAATCCACAAACTCAAAGTCGCCTTCGTCGAGTGAAAAGACGGCCACATCGGCTTCCGAGCCTTCGCGCAGTGTGCCGAGTCCCTTCGGGAATCCAAACGTATTCGCAGGGTTGGTAGCGGCGCGTTCGATCACCTGCTCGAGCGTTAACCCAAGGTGAAGGAACTTCGAGAGCGTGGTAGCTAAATCGAAAACTGGTCCGTTCACATTGAACTGATGGACGTCGCTCGAGATGGTGCCAGGAAGCAGATCCTGGCTAAGCACTTTCTCGGCGGTCTCGAACGAGAAGCTGCCCGCGCCATGGCCGACATCAAGATGCACTCCGTTCGCCACTGCCTTGTGAACCTCCGGCAGCACCCGGCCGCGAGCGTCGAGAATGCCGCCGTTGCCACCGCGGTAGGTATGCGTGATGACGTCGCCCTTTTTCAGCATCGCCAGAATCGCAGGCAACGGCGAGAAGGTGTCGCCAATGTGGACCATGACCGGCAGATTCACCGCATCGGCGGCTTCGCGAGCGAGCTTGAGCGCCGCCAGGTCGTGATCGCCCGCGATATTTTGCGTGAGGCGGATTTTTACACCGAGGATGACGTCGCGATTCCGTTCGATCGTCTTGATGGCCAGCTTGGTGTTGGCATACCGTAGGTCGAGCAGTTCCCCGAAAGGATTGTCGTCCGACAGAGTGGATTGTCCGACGACGGAAATATTTAGCAGAGCGTAGACGCGCGTGTCGACGACATTGATGACGAACTTGCGAAGCCCCGGAAAGGTGTGGGCGCCCGCCGAACCTGCATCGACCACCGTCGTGACGCCCTTCGCGATACAGTTCGGGTCGGCGGGAATGCCGAGCGGCGCGACACCGTCGTAGACATGCACGTGAATATCGATCAGGCCGGGGGTGACGATCTTCCCGCCCGCGTTCAGGATCTGCCTCGCCTCCGTCTCAGGGATGTTCGCGGCCACGCGCGTTACCGTATGTCCCGTGATGGCAATGTCGCGTTCGGCGGAGAGACTTTGAGACGGATCGACGACGCGGCCACCTTTGATGAGCAGGTCGTAACGTGGGCCGGGGCGAGTCTGGGCACGGAGCGAGTCACGGTCGGCAAGGCGGAAGAAAAGCGAGCCAAGCGTTAGGCGATGAAATAATCGGCGCGTCCAGTTGTCAGTCACGGTCTTTCCAATCGGCGGTAAAGATGTTGAATTCGTAACGTGCCGTGGCGTCTTTATCCGAGCAGAAGACTAGCGTCTTCCCATCCGGAGAAAACTCCGGGAACGAGGTGAATCCTCCGAAATTGGTCACCTGCTCCAACCCGCTGCCATCCGGATCGGTCATGTAGAGTTCGAATTTGCGGCCATCGCAATCATGTTTGTTCGAAGCGAATAGAATTTTCTTCCCATCCGGCGTGAATGTAGGCGCGAAGCTGGCGCAACCGAAATTCGTGATCTGTTTCGCCTTCGATCCATCGGCGTTTGCGACCACAATTTCCATTTTCATGGGCGAGGTTAAATTGTCGGCCAGCAGGTCTTTGTAGCGCTTCATTGTCTCTGGAGTTGAGGGATGATTTGCGCGCCAGACCAACTTCTTCCCATCGCGCGAGAAGACTGCGCCGCCGTCGTAGCCCTCTTCCCTGGTGATCCGCTTTTTGTCCGTGCCATCGGATTTCATCGTCCACAGATCCAGGTCACCGGACGCCAGCGAAGTATAGACGATGCGCCCGGTCTTCCAATTCACGGTTCCCTCTGCGTCATAGCCTGGCTCGTTGGTTAAAGGTTTTAAATTCCTGCCGTCGTCGTCCGCGAGATAAATGTCGTACGTGGGGTACACCGCCCAGACGTAACCCTTGCTGCGATCGGCGGAAGGAGGACAGGCATCACCCGCCGCATGCGTTGACGCGTAGAGGATGTGTTTTCCATCGCCCAGGAAGTATCCGCAGGTAGTTCGACCCTTGCCGGTGGAAACCATATGTTGATCCGACCCATCGGCGTTCATGATATAGATCTGGTCGCACTCGTAATTGCCGCGCGTCGATTGGAAGATGAGGCGTTTACCGTCGGGAGCCCAGTAAGCCTCTGCGTTCTGGCCGCCATGGGTCAGTTGATGAGGATTTCCGAGGCGCGATTGGGCGTGCGCCAATAACACGGTTCCGAGACTCACTAAAACTATTCGCGTCATAATTCCTAGCTTCCATTCTCCCGTGGCCTGCGTCCGCATCCTATATTTTCTCTGCGGCTTCGCGCCCGGCGTGACACTTTTTTACCACAGCGTAACTACGAGCTCGCGGCTAAACTCCGCCGCGCCGTAAAACACGCACGCCTGGCCGTCTATCAGAAACGATTGCACGCCCTTCCGCATCGAAGAAAGGGCTCTGAGTATCGGGTTCCGGGTCAAGAGTTCCTCCCAGCGCAAGATAGGAATCCCACAGCTTCATCGATTCCAGAAATCGCTCTTGGGGACTCAAAGGATACCATTCCGCCCATTCCTCGCCGACCAGATCCTCAGCATTCATGTTTGTCATAATTCCCGCCGCTTGTCATACCGGCGCCTCATCTTAGATGATTGTATTCTGTGCGAACCTTAACCGTCTTACTCGCCACCGCGGCCTTGGCCATCGCCGCCGACCCGCAATTCCGCGAACACGTCATCGCTACCGATCTGAAAGGCGGTTATCATGTCGTCGCCATTGACATGAATCATGACGGCAAAATCGACTTGATCGCCTTGGCCAGCGGGATGAAGGAACTCGTCTGGTACGAGAACCCGAACTGGGAACGTCACGTCATCACCGGCAACCTCAATCACATGATCAATGTCGCGGCCTGGGACACAGATGGCGATGGTATTCCTGAGTTGGTCCTGGCCACCGAATTTGCCAACGTAGCGAAGAACAGTATTGGCATCGTCTCCGTCCTTCATCACAACGGCGATCCGCGCGAGCCGTGGACGATCCAGGAAATTGACCGGCTCACCACGACCCATCGTCTGCGTTTCGCCGACATCGACGGCAGCGGCAAAAAGGTCTGCATCAACGCGCCACTTACAGGCGCCAAGGCGGACGCGCCGGACTATCGCGATCACGCGCCCCTCGTCTTCTACCGGCCCGGCGTCTGGAAGCCGGAAACGATCAGCGACGCGAATGAAGGCGTGCAACACGGTATCTATATCAACGATTGGCGGGGCGACGGCAGAGACAGCATCCTCACGGCCAGCTTCTCTGGCATCCATCGTAATTGGCTCGATAAGAACGGCAGGTGGCAACGTGCGGAAATCTCAAAAGGATCTCCGGATCCGTGGCCGAAAGGTGGGTCGAGCGACGTCACAGTGGGCCATCTCGGCAAGCATCGCTTCCTCGCCGCCATTGAACCTTGGCACGGCAACATCGTCTCCGTCTACAACGAAGGGAAGAAGGACGAGTTCACGCGCGGAGTGATCGACACGAAACTCGTAGATGGACACACCATCATCACCGCGGATCTCGACGGCAATAAGCACGACGCGATTATCGCGGGCTACCGCGGCACGGGCCGAAGTGTTTACATCTATCGCGCGGACGACGCCAAAGGGACGAAATGGTCGCGCACCACGTTGGACGACGGAGGTATCGGCGCGGCGGCTTGCGCGGCGGCGGATTTCAACAGCGACGGCCGCATCGACATCGCTTGTATCGGTTCGGCGACAACGAATCTGAAGTGGTACGAGAACCTCGGCGCGAAGAAAAGGTAAACTCGAACATTGCCCGATCCGAGTGTAACGGTCGTGATTCCCACCCTCACGGCGGATGTCACGCTGTTGGAGTGCCTGCGTTCACTCGAGAACCAGACACGGCGCGATTTTGAAGTGATCGTCGTCGATAATAGCGGGCGGCTGGTGCGCGAGCGCAACGCGGCGCCGCGCGCACGGGTCATCGAAAATCCAACAAACGTCGGCTTCGGCGCGGCTGCGAATCAAGGGTTCCGGGCATCCTCTGCGCCCTATCTGGCAACGCTGAACGACGACGCGGTTGCGCATCCGGAATGGATCGCCGCGCTGCTCGCAGCCGTTGAAACTCGCGAAGACGTCGGAATGTGCGCGTCGAATGTCCGGCTTTTTCCGCAGGGCGATATGGATTCGGCGGGGATGCGAATTGCCGCTGACGGTTCGAGCAAACAGCGAGGCCATCGCGAACCTCCGGAACGATATCGCTCGCCGGACGAGGTTCTATTGCCCAGCGGGTCTGCGGCGCTCTACCGCCGGCGGATGCTCGAACAGATCGGCCTGTTCGACGAGGATTTCTTTCTCTACTGTGAGGACACCGACCTGGGGCTGCGCGCACGCTGGGCCGCCTGGCGCTGCCTCTACGTGCCCGATGCGGTTGTGGATCACCACTATTCGCATTCCGCCGGCCGAGTTTCCGCGCTCAAGGCGTACTACGTCGAGCGGAACCGGCTCTTCACCGTGATCAAGAATTTTCCACCAGGACCGCTGCTCGCCGTGCCGTTCGCCGCAATCGCCCGATACATCTGGCACGCTGTGTTCATGTTGCAGGGTCGCGGCGTGGGGGCCGAATATCAACGTCAAGGCAGCGCGTTCTCACTCGTCTGGTTTGTTGTGAAAGCCCATTTAGGCGCGGTGGCCAAGCTCGGCAGCCTTTGGGCGAAGCGCCGCCGCATCCAAAGCACAGCGCGGATTACGCCAGCGGAATTTACCGCGCTCATGAGCCGCTACGCCATCAGTGTCCGCGAGGTTGCCCTCCTGTGAACGACTCGCTGCTGATCCTGATTCCTGCCTACAACGAAGAAGGCGCCGTGGGCAGTGTAGTGCGTGAAGTGCAGCGGGAAGTTCCGGGCACGCCGGTCCTGGTGATCGACGACTGCTCTGGCGACGCCACCGTGCAAGCGGCCCGCGATGCCGGGGCACAGGTTCTGTGTCTCCCTACACACCTGGGGCTAGGCGGTTGCGTCCAAGCCGGCTACAAGCTCGCCTACGAACTCGGTTACGACTATGTGATTCGCGTGGACGGCGACGGGCAGCACGATCCGAGGGACGTGCCCCGCGCCTTCCAAGCTCTGAAAAGTTCCGGAGTCGAAATGGTAATCGGCTCCCGCTACGTGGACAAAAAACAGGAATTCACCAGCTTCAGCCGCGGATTCGGAATTGTTCTCTTTCGCTTGATTCTGCGCCCGATCCTTGGAAAATGGGTTATGGATCCGACGTCGGGTTTCGTCGGAGTGAATCGCGACGCGCTGGCGGTGTTCAGCAAGAGCTTCCCGCTCGAATATCCTGAAATCGAAGCGTTGGTGGTGCTTAAACGCAAGGCCTTTCATTTCGAGGAAATCCCATGCAACGTGCGCCCGCGACAGACAGGCCGCAGTTCCATCACCGCTGTGAAGTCGGTGTATTACATCATGCACGTCTTACTCGGAGTTTTCATCAACATATTGAAGTATGAAGGACGAAGGAGGTAGCAGATGGAACAGCTCCTGAACGCAATGGCGATCTTCAGCATTGGGCTTTTTGTAATCGTGTTATTCTCGGTTCGCCGGGCGCACATTCGCGTGGAATATTCCGTTAGCTGGCTTATCGCGGCGGCCACGCTCTTCGTTCTTTCCCGCAGCAGCGCTCTTCTGGAATGGCTGTCCCAGCGCGTAGGTATTACATATCCGCCGCTCGCGCTACTTCTCATTGCTTCCGGGGTTTTTCTAGTGGTGTTCTATCGTTTTTCCATCCGGATCTCGGATTTAAAGGACGCTAATATCGCTCTGGCGCAGCGCCTTGCCATACTGGAGTATCAGCTCCACGCGACTCATGAAAGCAAGCAAACTCCGAGCCAAGGCTGACACCCAAGCCAAAGCTGAACCCCAACCTTTCCGGCCAGCGTGGTGGCATTACGCGTTGGGCTTCTTCCTGCTTCTGTTTATCGGCTTCGAGGTTTATCAGCCGGCTCTGAACGGCCCGTTCGTTTTCGACGACGTCTACCTGCCGTTCATGAATCCAACGTACTTCAATCAGTCCTTCCGCATGTGGGCAAGTGTCCGGCCGCTGCTGATGCTGAGTTATTGGGCGAACTATCAGAACTCAGGTCTCGAAGTCGAGCCTTATCACCTGCTCAATGTCCTGCTTCACGTCTTCAATTCACTACTGGCGTGTGTCATCGTGGGGAGGTTTCTCGAGTTGGTAGGCGAAAAGAGTTGGCGCCGTGAAGTGCTGGCTATATTTTCCGGAACTCTATTTCTGCTGCACCCTATTCAGACGGAATCCGTCGCCTATGTCACCAGCCGGTCGGAATGTTTAAGCGTTTTCTTTCTACTGAGTGCCCTGGGGGTCTTTCTATATCGCAAGCAAACAACGATCTCAATCCCGGTAACCATCGCCGTTCTACTCCTGTTCGGCCTGGCCGTGAGCACCAAAGAATATGCAGTGGTACTTCCCGCTCTGTTCCTGCTAACGGATTTCTGGTTCAATCCAGGATTCAAATTCGAAGGTATCAAACGCAATTGGAAACTCTATGTTCCTATCGCCGCCGGAGCCCTGCTGGGCGGACTCGCCGTGCTGGAGGT
>Ga0105237_10001648_pt1 | contig 28966 bp, 30 predicted proteins | sample KBSC24metaG_FD_81520 | JGI IMG/M metagenome (GOLD analysis project Ga0105237, IMG submission 81520) | Corn rhizosphere microbial communities from Kellogg Biological Station, Michigan, USA - KBS C2-4 metaG | ecosystem: Host-associated > Plants > Roots > Rhizosphere > Soil | place: Michigan, USA... | reverse complement strand
GGTAGCGTTGCCGTTCCCAGTCACTGACGTGCTGGCCGTACTCGGTCCACTCGCTTCTGGCGATCGTCGCGAAGTCGACGACGGAATCCGCACCGAGGACTTCGGTGATGGTGTCGTCGCGGGTCGCCAACTCCAGCGCCACGCCAAGCGATTCGGGCAGCGGGTTGCCCGTGCCGTACAGGTCGCCGTCACCGTGCTCGGGTGGTACCAGACCGCCCTCCACGCCTGCGATCACGGCAGCCAGCGCCGACGCGACCAACCAATACGGGTTGGCATCCGAACCGCCAGTGCGCAATTCGATCCGATTGGCCGCTGGCGTCGCCTCGACCAACGACCGGATCGCCGCACTGCGGTTGTCGCGACTCCACGTCACGGTGGCCGGTGCGAACGAGTCCCTGACGAACCGCCGGTAGGCGTTCACGGAATGCGCGCCGAACAGGGTGATGGACGGCAGGTGCTCGAGCAGGCCTGCGATCGCGTTGCGCGCAAGTTGGTTCTCGGCGCCGCCGTCCGACGCGAAGGCGGGCACGCCGTCGCGCCACAGCGAGATGTGTACGTGCGCCGAGCTTCCCGATTGATCCGAGAACGGCTTCGGCATGAAGCTGGCGAGCTTGCCGTGCCTGCGGGCGACCTCCTTGGCCGCGTACTTGAGCCGCGCACTGTCGTCGGCCGCCTCGAGGGCATCGGTGTAGATCAGATTCGTCTCGACCTGACCCGGTCCATATTCGGTCTGGATGCCCTCCAACCTGACGAAGGGACTGAGGGTTTCGTACAGGTCGGCCAGCAACGGATCCAGCGCGTTGGCGTTCTCCAGCGAGTACGCGTGGATGTCGTTCTGGAACGGGGACCCGTCGGGCTCGAGGAGGTAGAACTCCAGCTCGACCCCGATCTTCGCGGTGAAGCCAAGTCCCGCAAGACGATCGAGTACCCGCCGCAGCACCGCCCGTGGATCCAGAAGCGACGGGCTGCGGTCGTGCCGGACGATGTCGGAGACGACGTGGCCCACACCGGGACGCCACGGCAGGGCCCGGAACGTCGACAGATCCGGGACGGCGTAGACGTCGGGATAGCCGCCATCCCAGTTGGTCAGCCGCAGCGAGTCGATCACCGTCGCATCGCTGTTCCAGCCAAGTGACGCCTCACAGAACGCGAACCCACTACCGCGCGCCCGATCGAGGAAGGCGGCGGCCGGAATTCGCTTGCCTTGGGCGTGGCCGAACGGATCGCTCCACCCCACCTCGATCTCGCGCAGCGAGCCGTCCTCGATGCCGCGCACCAACTCGAGTTCCGGCTCCGAGCCGACGCTGCGCGCGTTGATCGTCTGGGTCATGATCGCTGGTCGACGGTGGCGGTCAGGCGCGAGCCCGTCAGCACGCCGACGGCCAGAGCACCGACCAGCACGCCGACGATGACCCACGCGAGCACGCTGGAGCCACCGACCAGATCCTTGAGATTGGTCAGGATCAGCACCAGTGCGCCGAGCAACCCGGCGAGGCCGAGCACCGGGGCGACGCGGACCCGCCACACCGAGTGGCCACGTTGGTCGCGGCCGAAGAACACCAGCACCGCAACGCTGGTGGCGATCATCAGCACCACCACCCCGACCGTGGTGGCGCCTGCGAACCAGGTGTAGAACTGCGCGGCGGGGTCGAGGTTGAACGCGACGGCCAACAGAATGCCGGCCGCGACGACGCCCGAGATCCACAATGACGCCCGGTGCGGCGAGCCGTGCGTCTCGTGCGGCCGGCTCAGCGATGCGGGCAGCACGTCACGCTGCGACAGCGCGAACACGTAGCGCGATGCGACGTTGTGGAACGCCAAGATGCAGGCGAACAAGCTGGTGAAGTACAGCACGGTGATGACGTCGGCGCCGACAAGACCGATATAGCGCTGCGCCGAGTCGCCAAGGAACGTCGCACCGGAATCGGTCGCCTGCTGCACCGCGGCCTCGTCACCCCATCCGGAGATCAGGGCCCAACTGGTGACGGCGTAGAAGACGCCGATCAGGATCAGCGCGAGGTATGTGGCGCGCGGAATGGTGCGCTCCGGCGTGCGGGCCTCGTCGCGGAAGATCGCCGTCGCCTCGAACCCGACGTAGCTGATGATCGCGAACAACAGTCCGATGCCGAGAGATCCGGAGAAGATCGCGGTCGGGTTCACGATGCCGGTGGACAGACCGTGGTCACCGCCGCGCGCCACGATGACCAGGTCGAGCACCAACACGATGGCGATCTCGGCGGTCAGCAGCACGGCGAGCACCCGGCTGGACACCGTGATGTTGCGGTACCCGAGGTAGGTGGTGACCGCGAATGCCAGCGCCGCGAACAGCCACCACGGCAGGGCCGGGCCGTTGAACAGCTCGACGATCGCGGCGCCCGCCGGACCGAGCAGGCCGTAGACGCCCGCCTCCAGCGCCACGTAGCTCACCAGCGCGACGAACGCGATGCCGATGCCCGCCGGTGTGCCAAGGGACTTGCGGACGTACGAGAAGAAGGCGCCCGCCTCCTCGACGTACGGGGTCATCGCCGTGAATCCGACTGCGAACAGCAGCAGCACGATGGTGGAGGCGATGAAGGTGGCAGGGAAGCCTGCGCCGTTGCCCGACGCGATGCCCAGCGGCACGACGCCACCGATAACGCCGAGCGGGGCCGCCGCGGCCACCACCATGAAGACGATGGAGGCGACACCGAGGTTGCCCCGGAGGTGGCGCTCTGGCGCGGTGAAATCACCGCCCAAAGATTCTGGTGCAGAAACGGTTTCGGACATGGTTGACCGCCCTTCGTGGGTGCCGACTGTCGACTGCCCGCACCATAGGAGCGATCGACGCCGCCGCACTACGTCTGAAGTCACGGTGAGTTATACGGCGTCACAATTGGACACAATTCATTTCCCGGCCATGCCTCCTCCTCGCACTGGTTGCAATCGTGGCGTTGGTCAGTAGCCTCGGCCGGGTGGGCATGGTGAGCGCGATCCGGGCAGTGGGCACGCTGGGGCTGCGGCCGTTGCGGGTCGGGGCGACGCCCGTTCCGCACGCCGAGATCCTCGACTACACCCGGCCGGTGCTTGCGGAACACGGCATCGATCTCCAGATCGAGATCTTCGAGACCTTCGACGAGCCCAATGAACTATTAGTAGCGAAACACTTGCACGCCAACTTCTTTCAGTATCTGCCGTTCCTCGATGACTTCAACCGTCGCACCGGTAACCGGCTGACGCCCGTGGTGCCCGTACACATCGAGCCGTTCGGGCTCTACTCCGCGTGGTTCTCCGACCTCGACGCACTGCCCGAGTACGCCGAGGTTGTGCTGCCATCCGATCCGGTGAACGTCGACCGTTCGCTGGTGATGCTGAACGACCTCGGCCTGATCGAATGCGCACCCGGCCAACGCGAACTGGCCACCGTTGCCGCGATCCGCGCCAACCCGCGTCATCTGGTGTTCAAGGAGCTCACCAGTTGGCTGCTCGGCGACGTCCGTGAGGACTTCGATGCGGTCTTCCTATTCGGCAATCAGGCCATGGAGTGGGGTGTCGACGTCGGCAGCGCGCTGTGTCGTGACCAGGGCAACCCGGCGTACGCGGAGTACCTCGTCGCCCGCCCCGACAACTGCGGCGACGCCGACGTCCTGGCGCTCGCCGACGCCTTGCAATGCGAGGCAACCCGTCACTTCATCACCACGACGTACGACGGGCAGGTCGTGCCTGCATTCTGACGCCGGTATTCCTCGTGGCGACCGAAAACCTCGACGCCGCCACGGCGGTCGGGCAAATTTCGACGGATGTACCAAGCGGCGATGCGGCCCCCGCCTGGCGAGGAGCCGCTCCGGGTGGTGCTCGTCATCGACGTACCCGCCTGCGCCGCAGACCTTGCCGCCCGCACCGCCGACCTGGCCGATGAGTACGCGCGCGTCATCGCGATGTCGATCCCAGGGGTGCAACCGCACGCCGCCGTCGTCGAAGGCAATCGGGCGCCGTCGACACGTGCGCGCGACGGCCTTCTGATCGACCACGTCAGGCGGCACGTGCTCGTCGACGGTGCGCCGGTGCGGCTGGCCTACCGGGAATTCGAGCTGCTGCGCTATCTCGCGAGACGCCCCGGTTCGGTGGTGTCGCGCGACGAGCTGGTGCGCGAGGTGTGGCACGACGCGCGCTCCGCCAGCGGCGTCTCGGTAAGGACGGTGGACACTCACGTCCGCCGGCTACGCGTGAAACTCGGTAGTTACCAAGGGATTCTGACCAGTGTGCGAGGTCATGGGTATCGCTTCGAGCCGCACCCGGACGTGCGCATCGTCGGGCACAACCGCCCGGCGTGACGACCTACAGCGTCGCGGTGAGCGGACCGGTCGTCTGGCAGATGGACTGCGGCGGATTACCGGTCGACGCGCATCCCCTGCCCGTCGCGGTGTAGGTGGCACCGGCCCGGTACGGGGCGTAGTACACCTGGGCCGTCTGCGTGCCCTCCTTGTACTCGCACTGTTCGGCGGTCTGGCTGCCCTGCATCTGTATGCACGCCACCGACAACGTGGGTTCGGCGGCGACCACGCATCCGCCGGGAGCGACCGTGGTGGTCACCATGTCGCGACCAGCGACCTGCACGACGCGCGGCGGGGTCAGCGTGAACGAACATGGCGGAGCACCCGTCTCGGCGTGCGCCGACACGATGGCGGGCGTCCATATCACACCGAGCACCGCGACGGCGCAGGCAATCAGGACGCGACGAACCATCCCAGGATGGTATGTCACCGCAGGACCCGCTCGTCGACGATGAACAGGACCAGCGTCACGGCGAGGATGCTCGCCGCCAGCCAGATCGCGTGCGCACCCCACGCGCGGCTCGCGAAGGCGCCGATCAACGCTCCCCCGGCGAAGCCGATGATGAGGGTGCCGTAGACCCCGCATGCGCGACGCGACGTGGCCTGTCTCCCGACGAAGCCGTCGTACCCGGATTCGACGAACCGCATCAGGTTCCCCGTCGTGGCCACGGGCAGGTAGGCGAGGTCGCCGACGTTGCGGAACAGGCCCATTTGGACGGCGGCGAGAAACGCGATCGGCACCGTGACGTAGCTGTGCGCCACGGACACCGGCACGAATCCGATCCCGGCGAGAGCCACCACCTGCACCGCCATGGTCCAGCGCAGCGGATGCGTCACCACCCGCTCGACGCGGCCCGACTTGATGTGTGAGGCCAGCCCGACGCCGACGATGAACGCCAGAATGGGCCACACGTGTGCAAACGCTGCCGCCAGCTTGCGCTCGGAGAGATCGATGGCGAAGAAGATGACGTTGCCGGTCTGGACGTTGGCGAAGACGCCGCCGCGGACGTAGTAGGTGTGGGCGTCCATGAAGCCGTTGGTCAACGTGAGCAGCAGCGCGAACCACAGCGTCCTGGCTCGCTCGGTGTCGCCGCCGACTGGCGCATCGCCCATGCGGACAACCTATCGGCGTCGTCTGGCTACAGCGCCCCCAACGCGCTGAGCATGCCGGCGGCCGACCTGGGCCACGGGAACTCCTCGGCACGTCGACGTGCGTCGTTCCTGCGCAGGCGTTCCGGCCTGCCGATGATCGACGTGACGGCGTTGGCGATGGCCTGCGGGTCGTTGTCGGCCGCGGCACCGCTGTCGCTGGTAAGGATCTCGGCGAGGGCCGACGTGTTGGACACGACGGCGGGTGTGCCGCAGGCCAATGCCTCCAGCGCGGCCAGCCCGAAGGTCTCGTGCGGTCCAGGGGCAAGGGCGACGTCGGCGGACGCCAGGATGGCGGCCACGGTGTCGCGGCAGCCCACGAATCCGGTGAAGTCGACGGGAAGGCGCGCGGCCTGCCGCTCGAGCCGGGCTCGCAGCGGGCCTTCGCCGACGACCACCAGGCGTGCGTCCACTCCTGAATCGCGAAGCGCGGCAATGGTATCGATGCTGCGGTGCGCATGCTTCTCGACCGACAGCCTGCCGCAATGCACCAGCAGGATCTGCTCGGGGTGGGCCCACTGAGCCCGCACCCGGTCGCAGCGGTGTCGCGGATGGAACTGTTCGAGATCGACGCCAAGCGGGACGGTGACTGCGTTGCCTGCGTCGATGCGGTCGAACTCCTCGCGGGCAAATGCCGTGGTGCACACCACCGCGTCGTAGTTGGCCGCGGTTCTGCGGTTCGCGACGTCGGCCGCAGCCCGGGCCAGGCGGCGCGGAAGCAGTTGTCCCAGCAGGCGATCGAGCCGCTCGTGGGAGATCATCACGGTGGCCACGTCGCGCTGGCGACCCCACGGGCCCAGAGACCGCAGGGTCAGCCGGTCGGATACCTCGAGTGCGTCGGGTTCCAGTCGTTCGAGCAGCGCGGTGACGCGTCCAGGCAGCACGGCACGGTATCCGCCCGTGAACGGAATCTTTCTGGCGGGCAACGAAATTCGCCTGACACCGGATGGCAGACGCTGGGCTTCGGCCTTGGCGCCGGGCACCAGGAGGTACACCTCGTGTCCGGCGGCGCTGTACTCGGCCCCGAGGCGGTCCACCGCGGTCCGCAGCCCTCCGGAGCGCGGGCCGTAGAAGTTCGCAACCTGAACTACCCGCATACCTGCATCAGAGCCCGAGCGCATGTGCGGTCACGAACGGTGGGTGAACGGTCACCTGAACGAGTGGTGAATACCGGCCACCCGCGGTATCGACTCGTGCGTCGTTCAGATTGCGCGTAGCCGCAATCTCAGCGGAAGAAGGGCGCTCGTCGGCGGGATCAGCCGACGTACTTGGTGAACCAGTCCTGCACTCGCTGCCACGCGTCGGCTGCGGCCGTGGGGGCATAGCGCTCCCCGGTGTCGTTGAAGAACGCGTGATCGGCGTCGGGCTCGACGACCAGCTGGTTCACCAGCCCGGCCTTGTCGAGCGCCTGCTGCGCGGCGTCCTTCGTGCCGGTCACACGGGCGTCCTTGGAACCGTAGAAGCCGAGCACGGCAACGCCCTTCGATCCACTGAAGTCGGCGCCGTCGGGCAGCGGTCCGTAGAACGGGACGGCGGCCGCCAGCTGCGGCTCACCCGAGGCAAGCAGCTGCCACACCAAGCCACCGCCCATGCAGAATCCGACCGCCGCGACCTTCACGCCGGGAGCGCGACGCTGCAGCTCCGCGACGCCGGACTTCAAGTTGGCGACGAACTCCTCCGGCGGGATCTTGCTGAGCTCGGCGGTGGCCTGCGCGGGATCGGTGAACGTGGCGGTGCCGCCCTTGGCCGACAGCAGGTCGATGGCCAGGCCCGAGTAGCCGATGCCAGCGAACCGGCCCGCGACCGAACGCACCCAGTCGTTGAGTCCCTTGTTCTCGTGGATGACGAGCACCGCGCCCTTCGGGCTCTGCGCGGGGGCCCACGCCGCTTGCAGTTCGCCTTGCGGGCCCGCCCAGGTGATGGCCTCGGTGGGCACCGTGTTCTCCGAGCCGGGAGGTGGCCCGTTCTCGGTGGTGGCGGCGGCGCCGGTGGAGGTGACTGGTGCGTTGGCGGTCGGTTTCTTGTCGTTCGCGCACGCCGCGATCAGTGCGGTGGCCGCCGTGGCCCCGACGCCGATCAGCGCAAGCCTGCGCAGGGCTTCCCGTCTGGACAACAACCCGTCCACGTGATCGGTGGCGATTTCCTCGGCAATATAGCGCTGCAGCGGGGTCACCGAAGCGAGTATGCCCTCGTCTGCTGAACTGCATCTGGCGATGGCCTGGACAGGAAATACTGGCTTCATGGCAAAGCCACCCGACTTAACAGCCCTCGCGGGCCGCGTCGCCGTGGTGGCCGGAGCCACTCGCGGCGCGGGCCGCGGAATCGCCGCGGCACTTGGCGAAGCAGGGGCGACAGTGATCTGCACGGGCCGCAGCAGCAAGTCGGGCACCTTGAAGTCGGACTACGACCGGCCGGAGACCATCGAGGAGACCGCCGATCTCGTCACGGAGCTCGGTGGAGTGGGCGTCGCCATCGCCGTTGACCATCTCGATCCGGCCCAGGTGCGGGATCTGGCCGACCGGCTGCGCGGAGAGTACGGCGGCATCGACATCCTGGTGAACGACATTTGGGGTGCCGAAGTCCTCAAGGGCCCTCCGTCGACGTGGAACAAGCCGATGTGGGAACTCGATCTCGACGCCGGTCTGCGGACGGTGCGACTCGGCGTCGAAACCCACCTGATCACGTCGCACTGTCTGCTGCCGCTGCTAGTCACGCGGCCAGGCGGGTTGCTGGTCGAGGTGACCGACGGGACGGCCGAGTTCAACGCCCACAACTACCGGATCTCCGTCTACTACGACCTGGCGAAGGTGGCCGTGAACCGGATCGCCTTCAGCCAGGGCCACGACCTGGCTCCGTTCGGCGCGACGGCCGTTGCTGTCACGCCGGGCTGGCTGCGTTCGGAGATGATGCTCGACAACTACGCGGTCACTGAGTCCAACTGGCGCACCGCGATGGAGCCGAGGCCCGACGGCTTCCCCACTGCGCCTGGCGCCTTCACTCAATCGGAGACGCCGCGCTTCGTCGGCCGCGGGGTTGCCGCCATCGCGGCGGATCCCGACCGGGCCCGCTGGAACCAGCGCTCGGCGAGCTCGGCCGAGCTCGCTCACGAGTACGGCTTCACCGACGTCGACGGCCGTCTGCCCGACGCCTGGGCCGAACAGTAGACATTTTTCAAAATGTGTTCACGATTTCGTTGACACCGCCGTCGGCGCCCTGTTCCATGACTTGAGTGACCTACGACACGATCATCCGCAACGGCCGTTGGTTCGACGGCACCGGCGCCGCGTCGGCGGTGCGCGACATCGGCATCCGCGACGGCCACGTGGTTGCGGTCTCCGCCGAGCCGCTCGTGGGCGAGCGCGCACAGGTCATCGACGCCGACGGCAAGTGGGTGCTGCCCGGGATGCTCGACATCCACACCCACTACGACGTCGAGGTGCTCGACGGCCCTGCGCTGGCGGAGTCGCTGCGGCACGGCGTGACCACGGTGATGCTCGGCTCTTGCTCGCTGTCGACCATCCACGTCGAGGGCGTCGACGCGGGCGACCTGTTCGGTCGCGTCGAGGCGATCCCCCGCGAGCACGTCATCGACGCCGTCGACCGGCACAAGACGTGGACCACGTGCGACGAGTACGTCGCCGCGCTCGAGGCGCGTCCGCTCGGCCCGAACTTGGCGGCGTTCATCGGGCATTCCGACATGCGCACGGCCGTCATGGGTCTCGAGCGAGCAACCACCAAGTCGGTAACGCCATCGAAGCGCGAACAGGCCGAGATGGAGCGGATGCTCGACGAGGCGCTGCGGGCCGGCTTCGTCGGAATGTCTTCTCAGCAACTGTTGTTCGACAAGCTCGACGGCGACACCTGCCGGTCGCGCACGTTGCCGTCGACCTACGCCAAGCCCCGCGAGCTACGCAGGCTGAAGTCGATGCTGCGCAGGGCAGGACGCGTGCTGCAGTCGGGGCCCGACATCCAGAATCCGCTGAACGTCGGCTCGCAGGTGGCGCAGTCGCTCGGCATCTTCCGCAATCCGCTCAAGACCAGCCTGCTGTCAGCGGCCGACGTCAAGGCCAACCCGTACGCGGTCCACTTGATGGGTCCCGTCGCGAGGTTCGTCAACCGGCTCGGCGCTGACTTCCGCTGGCAACACCTTCCCGTGCCGTTCGAGGTCTACGCCGACGGCATCGACCTGGTGATCTTCGAGGAGTTCGGAGCGGGTGCGGCGGCGCTGCACCTTCGCGACGAAGTGGAACGCAACGAGATGATGCGCGACGAGTCGTATCGCCGCGAGTTCCGCACGCAGTACGAAAGCAAGTTCGGGGTCCGCGTCTGGCACCGGGACTTCTTCGACGCGCACATCGTGGCCTGCCCCGACGAGTCGGTGATCGGCAAGTCGTTCGGACAGGTCGGCCGCGACCGCGGTGGTCTGCACCCCGTCGACGCATTCCTCGACCTGGTGCTCGAACACGGCAAGTCCCTGCGCTGGCGCACCACGATCTCCAATCACCGGCCGGAGGTGCTCAAGAAGCTGGCGCGCGAGCCCAGCGTCCAGATGGGCTTCTCCGATGCCGGCGCCCACCTGCGGAACATGGCGTTCTACAACATGGGGCTGCGCCTGCTCCGGCACGTACACGACGCCGCTCAGGCGGGTCGCGAGTTCATGACCATCGAGCAGGCCGTGCACCGGCTGACCGGTGAGCTGGCCGACTGGTACCGCCTGGACGCCGGGCACCTACGGGTCGGGGACCGCGCCGACGTCGTGATCATCGACCCCGCTCACCTCGACGCGTCACTGGACGCGTACGCCGAACAGCGCGTCGAGCAGTACGGCGATCTGCCGCGGATGGTGAACCGCAACGATGCCGCGGTCACCGCGGTGCTCGTCGGCGGTCGCACCGTGTTCGCGAACGGTGAGGCAACGGATCTGGTTGGACGGCAGCGCACCGGGCGCTTCCTGCGGGCGTCGCACAAGGCCCCCGCGCTCCCCACAGAGAAGGGTGAATTGACAAGTGTCGGTTGAGGATACGGTTACCGGACTCTGGAAGGCGCTTTCCGCCAGGGACTGGGGTTCGTTGAAGGCGTTTCTTTCCGACGACTGCATCTACCTCGACATGCCGGTCGGACCAACTGCCGCCGCGCGCGGGCCCGAGGACATCGTCAAGCGCCTCAAGATCGGGATCGAACCGTTGGCGTCGTATGAGAACTTTCCGGGGCTGTTGCTCGCCGACGGCAGCGATGTGATGTACGAGCACCACGAGGAATGGCATTGGAAGACCGGCGAATCCGCGGTTCTCCAGTTCGTGTCGGTGCACCGGGTCGAGCACGGGAAGATCACCCTCTGGAAGGACTACTGGGACATGGGAGCCCTGGTCAACCACGCGCCGCCGACGTGGATGGCGGATTTTGCAAATGCGGACATGTCGTGGATCTTCGACGCGACGGGGTTGATCTGAGTCGTGCCCGGTGGCACACCAGGCACGAGCCGAACTACAGCGTGATCTTGCAGCTCTGACCGATGTCGAGGGTGCGCAGCATCCGGCCCATGCCCAGCCACATGGCACACGACAACGCGAGATCGGTGAGCAACTCTGGGCTCAACTGTTCGTTGCACCGGTCCCAGAAATCCTCGTCGTCACGAAGGCCGGTGTGGTCGGCGGCGAACCGAGCCGCGAACTCGGCGGCGACGCGCTCCTGCGGGCTATAGCCCGGCCAGGTGCGCCACTCGGTGGCGTGGTCGTAGAGATCTTCGTCGACGCCTGCCGCGATGCCATCCGCGTCGCGGGTGTTCTGGCAGACGACGCACTCGTTGTCGAGGGCGATCACCATGCGCGCCAGCTCCCGAACGCGCATCGGCAGTCTGTTCTTGTTGTAGACCGCATGGGTGAATCCGGCCATGGCGACACCGATGTCGGGTGACTTGACGATCCATCCTGCGGCGTCGTCGTCGGCGAACTCTCCAATTCGACTCATGGCCGAATCGTACGCCGGAAACCGCATTTCTGGAACACGTTCTAGTTTTCTCTTCCGGTCAGCCCGCCGCGCCCACCAAGGCGCGGTCGTCGTCCCATCCGCGCTGGACCAGCATCCTGTGCCCGATGCGCTCGAGGGCGGCCTCGACCTGCTCTCGGTCGGGCCGCCCCTCGAACGTCGGCGAGCACGCCAGCTTGTCGACGATCTTGGCGGCGATCGCCGACGACGCGCCGTCGACCTCCTTGACGCCCGCCTGCGTGAGCCACAGCCGGCCGTCCTGCCCGCCGGCGGACCGCAGGACGTAACCGCGGTGCACCAGGTCGTCGAACGTCGGCTCCAGCAGCTCGAACGGCACGCGGAGGCGCTTGCCGATCTCGACCGTGGTCGCCGAACCGAACACCTGGTTCTGCCGGTAGATCTGGATCAGTGCCCACAGGTGGGTCACGTCCAGCTGGCAGCCCGGCCGACCGACGAGGCTTCGCAACCGAACGTCCGGTGAGTCCCGGAACATTCGTCCGACCGCGACCTCGAGGATCTGGTCGGGGGTTTCGGTGCTTGGCATGCCGAAGGCCTCACCGAGATCGGTTGCAGACGCCGCGTCCATCTCGCGCAGTGGCACCTCCTTGAGGAACAGCGCGACGCCGAAGCCGATCACGGCGATGGGCACCGCGCACAGGAACACCATGCCCAGCGAATCGGCGTACGCGTCGACGATGGGCGCGGCCATCGTCGGCGACAGCTCGTGCAACGCCTGCGGCGATTCCCCAGCCCGTGCCGGTGCGCCGCTCGCTACCAATGCTGGACCGAGCCGGCCGGCAAGGAAGTTGGTGAACAGGGAGCCGAATATCGCTGCGCCAAAAGCACTTCCGATCGTCCGGAAGAACGTGACGCCCGAAGTGGCCACCCCCAGATCGGCGAAGCTGGTGGTGTTCTGCACCGTCAGCACTAGCACCTGCATGCACATGCCGATGCCGGTACCCAGCACGAACAGGAAAACCGACTGCTGCCAGGCGGGAGTGGCCGCGTCCATCCGCGACAGCAGCAGGAAACCGACCGCCATGACGGCGGTGCCGACCACGGGAAAGACCTTGTAGCGGCCCGTGCGGCCGACGATCACGCCGCTGCCCATCGAGGTGATGAGCAGGCCCGCCACCATCGGAAGGGTGCGCAAACCGGATTCGGTCGCCGACACGCCGTCGACGAATTGCATGAAGGTCGGCAGGAAGGTCAGCGCGCCGAGCATGGCGAAGCCGACGATGAACGCGAGGATGCAGCAGACCGTGAACACCGGGTTCGCGAACAAGCGCATCGGTAGAATCGGTTCGGCGGTCCGCGTCTCCACCCAGACGAACAGGGCAAGTGCCACAGCGGATCCCACGAACAGCGAGATGATCGTCGGCGAACCCCACGCATGCTCGCCGCCACCCCAACTGGTCGCAAGCACGAGGCCCGACGCGCCGAGGCCGACGAGCACGATGCCCGCGTAGTCGATGGCCGGTTTGGCAGTCCTCGCCAGCGCGGGGATGGCGACGACGCTGACGGCCAATACGACGAGCGCGACGGGCACGTTGATCCAGAATGCCCAGCGCCACGTCAGGTGGTCGGTGAAGAAGCCACCCAGCAGTGGTCCGATCACGGTCGTCACACCGAACACCGCGCCAAGTGCGCCCTGGTACCTGCCGCGTTCGCGCAGCGGGATCACCTCGCCGATGACCGCCATCGCGGTCACCATGATGGCGCCGCCGCCGATGCCCTGCAACGCCCGCGCGGCGACCAGCATCGTCATCGAGCCGGCGAGGCCACAGAACACCGATCCGGCGAGGAAGAACAGCACCGAGCCCTGGAACACGACCTTGCGGCCGAACATGTCGCCGAGCTTGCCGACGACGGCGGTGACGATCGTCGAGGCGAGCAGATAGCTTGTCACGACCCAGGACTGGTGGCCCGCGCCACCGAGATCGGACACCACCGTCGGAAGCGCGGTCGCCACGATGGTCTGGTCGAGTGCCGCCAGCAGCATGCCGAGCAGCACCGCGAGGAAGATCAGATTGCGCCGTTGCGGCGTGATCAGCGCGCTCGCGGACTCGGGATCTGCAGCCTGCGTCGTCGTATTCGTGTTCGTCATGCCCACCTCTCGTCATGGCCGGGCGTACCCAAACGCCACAGACCATATCGTTAGATAGGCTATAAATATTACGAAGTGACCGACGTGGTGTTCGTCACCCCTCGGCCCGACGAGCGTCCGGCGGCACCCCTAGTGCGGCGGCCGCGCCACGCACTGCGCGGAGTACAGCTCCACGCCGAGCTTGTCCATCAGCTCCAGCTGGGTCTCCAGGTAGTCGACGTGCAGCTCCTCGTCGGCGATGATCGTCTCGAAGAGGTTCGCGGACGTGCTGTCCTGCCTCTCGCGGCAGAAGATGATGGCGGGCTTGAGCCGTGTGATCACCTCTCGTTCGATCTCGAGGTCCGCCTCGAATTGCTCGCGCAGGGTTTGGCCGACGCGCAACGGGAACAGCCGCTGGTAATTCGGAAGGCCGTCCAGAATGAGAATTCGATCGGTGAGCGCCTCGGCGTGACGCATTTCGTCGAACGATTCCGCGCGCGTGTGAGCCGCCAATTCGGTGAAGCCCCAATTGTCTTGCATCTTCGAATGCAAGAAGTATTGGTTGATGGCCGTGAGTTCGCTCGTCAACTGCTCGTTGAGCAGTTTGATGACGTCGGGATCGCCTTGCATCTTGGCTCCTATAACACTGCGCGGGCTGGTCGAGTGTCCTGGCTGTGGAACGACTTTCAATCTAGTCGACACCGGGGTCGAGAGCGACGGAATCGCCGCCGGTTTCGGCGTGTTCACGGCATCAAAACCGCGCGTCAGAGGGTAGCCAAACCTGCTTCTGGTCGGGGAGGATGGACTGGCTCCCCTAAGTAAGGTTAGACTGCGCTAACCACGCAGGCCGCGCCGTCGAGCCCCTCCCGGCGCATTGGATTTCGAGGCGGAATGCATATGAGCGAGCACCGGGTGCATTCGCTCATTCTGGCTGCCGACTTCTCCGTCGACGACGTCGAATCGATGTGGTCATCGATATCGGCGCGCGAAGTCCATTTAGCGGGGATGGCCGCGCACCACGTAGTGGTCTACCGATCGATTTGGGAACCCGGCCGGGTATTGGTGACCATCGGCATCCGCCACCCGAATTCGATCCGTGACGTCTTGCGGTCCCCCGCGATCTTCGAATTGTTCGACAACGCCGGAGTCCACGACATTCCGGCGATATTCGCCGGTGAAGTCGTCGAGAAGATCGACCTGTACGAAACGACACCGGACGACGCCGTCTCGCGCGTCATCGTGGGAGTGGTCACCCTCGTCCAGGACGTCGCGACGCTGATGGACAAGGTGCACGGCGCCGCCGATCGGTTCAAGCAGGCGGGGGTCCGCAAGATCTGGGTGTACCGCGCCTTCGACGACGGCCACGAAGTCATGGTCCTGCACGACATCGAGGACGAGATCAGGGCCAGGCGCTGGATCGATCACCCCGACGCGTCCGCCGAGTGGATGTCACTGGGAGGGGAGTCCGAGCAAGCTCGATGCGAGCAGGACGCGAGCCTCGGCGCCTATCCGACGGTCTTCGTCGGGACGCTCGCGCACCTGATGACCGTCGCAGAGCGGGTGAACTGATGTTCGTCTGCCTGTGCACCGGCGTCACCAGTCAGCGGGTCACCGAGCTCGTTGCGAACGGGGCCTCGACGTCCAAGCAGATCGCCGACGCCTGTGGCGCAGGCGCCGATTGCGGCCGGTGCCGCCGTACGGTGCGGGCCATCATCGCCGCGTCCAACAAGCAGGACTGCCCGGTGCACGCCACCCGCTGAGCGGGGTTAGTTACCGCGGCGGTCGGCGAACTCGGCGAGGGCATCGGCATTGGCCGCGGCACCCATCAATTCGGCGAACTGTGCGTATTCGCGTTCCAGCCCCGCGGCGATCCCGGCGCGCATCGGCTCCACGATGGTCTGCTTCACCGCCATCAGGCTGGAAATCGGCCGGGAGGCAAGCACTTCGGCGTGCCGCCGGGCTTCCGGCAGCAGGTCGTCCGGTTCGCAGACCTTCCAGGCCAGTCCCATTCGGAGCGCCTCTTCGGCGTCCACCCACTCCGACGACATCAGGATCCATGCCGCGTTCTGCCTGCCGATGAGTTGCGGCAGGAGGTAGGACGATGCCGCCTCGGGCGCGACGCCGAGACTGGTGAACGGGCACTTCAGCCGAGCGGTCGAGGACATGAAGACCAGATCGGCATAACCGATGATGGTCGCGCCGATGCCGACGGCGAGCCCGTTCATCGCCACGATCAGCGGTTTGCGCAGGGTGGTCAGCGCCTCGATCATGCCGGGGAACCCGTACTCCCCCGGCTGGAAGTCCGGGTCGGTGATCCGCGCCTGCATCTCGTTCAGGTCGTTGCCTGCGCTGAACGCCCGCCCGGTGCCGGTCAGCATGACCACCGCCGTCGTCGGGTCCTCGTCGGCGGCACGCAGCGCGATCGTGGTGGCGTCGTAGAGGGCCTCGTTGAACGCGTTCAGCGACTCGGGCCGGTTGAGGGTGAGGGTGCGAACCCCATTCGCATCGTCGATCTGTACGAGCACGGTTTGCAGTATGTCTCAGCCGTTGGAGTACACGCGCGTGGGTGCGACGAACACCACGGTGCGGCCCTGTTCGGCCATCACCCTGTCGTACTCGGCCCAGTCGTCGTGAGTGCCGCCCGCGGCGGTGAACACGTCGCGCAACAAGATCCGCAGCGCGTCGGGATCGGTCAACCACGGTTGCGAGTCGTGCGGACCGAGGAGTTCGGCGGTGCCCTCCACCGTCGCCCACTGCCAGCCATTGCGGAACGTCACCGCGATCTGCGGGCGTGCCCGCAGATTGGTCAGCTTCACCTTGCCGTAGGTGACGAACGCCAGCGTGGGTTGACCGGTCGAAGGATGTTCCAGCACACCGGCATTCACCAAGGACGCCTGCACGGTGCCGTCGGCGCGGACGGTCGACACGATGCACAGGCCGCTCTCGTGCGATGCGAGCGCGGCGGCTTCCTGCAGTGTGGTCATTCGACGTCCTCTCCAGGAAACGGCGACCGGAATACGTATCGGCTGGTGGGCACGGTGTCCACGTTCGCGTTGGCTCCGAACGCCGTCGTGCTTGTCACCATCTTGGTCATCCGGTCGTTCAGGTCGGCGTCGTCGGCCGCGCCGAAGAACGCGTGCAGGCTCTTGGTGGCCTCGATGGGGAACAGCTCCTCGACGATCGCGGAGAGTTCCGGTGCACCCGGTGTGAGCACCCTGACAACTGTGTTCTGGACGTAACCGAACGTCGACTGCGTGGCGATCGCCACGGGTGTGTGGTCGATGTGCCAACGCGCGAACCAGGTTTCGGGGTCGAGCTCCGCGGGGCGGCGCAGAAGCGCCACGTTGGCGAATCCCTCCGTGCGTGCGCCTGGAGCCGTGGGCGGAGCCTGCAGCGGAACGGATTCGGTGACCAGGTAGGCGGCCACCTCGTCGCACTCCATTTCCAGCAGTGCGAGCGCGGCACGCACCTGCTCGCCGTAGTACTGCTGCGTCCACAGGCTCACCAGCGCGACGACCGGCGGATCCAGCGTGGCGATCGTCATCATCGAGTCACGCACGACGGCGTCGCGCACGTTCAAGTTCAAACCGGGTAGGCCGAGCCGCTGCAAGTCCTCGGCGACCGTGGTGCGCATCCTCTCGCACCACGCCTCGTCGGGAACCTCGCGCCGCATCGTGATGATCAGCTTCTCCACGGCACGAACGTACCTCGCCAGCCTCCCGGCTGCGCCGACCCAACGGGTCACAATGGACCGGTGACCAAGGGCCTGGTTGTGTGGCCGACGACGCCCGACATGGGTGGCGTCGTGCGCAGCCTGCTCGGGGTGCTGCTGGTGGCGGGTGTCGGGCTGCACTGGGGTGGCCCCAGCGCGGCAGGGGCAGCCGCCGGTGCGGCAGCGATCGCGGCCGCCACGGCCCTGCAGGACAGCCCGCGCGGCCGGATGCCGTTGGTCATCGGCGTGTCGGCGGTGATGGGCGTTGCGGTGCTACTGGCGTCGACCTTCTCGTTCTACGGCCCCGCGTTCACCGTGGTGGTGGCGCTGTGGTGTTTCGCGGCGGGGACGGCATGGGCCGTGAGCGCGAACGCAGGGGTGATCGCCGCGGCGGGCAGCGCACTGCTGGTGGCCCTGCCGTCCACCGAACCGACGTGGTCGAGCGTCGGCATCGCCACCGGTCTCGCGGTCGCGGGCGGCTTGCTGCAGGCAGCACTCATCGCCGTCTGGCCCCGACGCCGGTGGCGAGTCCAGCGCGACGGGCTGGCACGCGCCTACCGCGCGCTGGCTGCCGATGCGCACAACCTCGCCGAGGATCCGACGGGGCACGTCGACCCAGAACCGCTGCTCTGGCTGCGCGAGGCGTTCACGCCGACCGACGCGCAGGCAAGGCGTCGCCCGCTGGCCTACCGGGCGTGGTACGGCCTGCCGGAACGAATCTCGGTCACGGTCATGGCGATTGCCGGTAAGTCGAGCGGCGACGACGTCGGCTCGCGGGTGTTGGCCGCCGCGGCCGACGTGCTGGCCGCGGTCGCCGAGCCGGACCGGTCGCACCGCGAGACGGCCGGGTATGCGATGGGCCGCTTCGACGTCGTCGCGGGCGCGGCCGAGGGACCGCAAGCGGCCCTCGTGCAGAGGCTCTCGGAGCAGTTGCGGGACGCGGTGCAAGTGCGTTTCGGGGACGCCTCACCCGGCGCCGCGGACCTCGAGCAGCTTCGGCGCCCGCGTCTGCCAAGCCGTGTGCGATCGATCATCGCGGCGGTCCGCGGCCAGCTCTCTTGGAGTTCGCCCGTGCTGCGACACGCCGCCCGGCTGGCGTCGGCCACGGCCATCGGCGTCGCGGTGGCGCGCTTCGCCGATGTCCCGCACGGCTATTGGATTCCGCTCACCGTCGTGATGGTGCTGCGCCCCGAGACCGCCCATACCTACACCCGGTGCGTCGGCAGGGTGGCGGGCAACGCCGTCGGCATCGTGGTGGCCTCGGCGGTGATCCTGCTGTTGCACCCGACCGGTTACGTCGCCGCGGCGCTCGCGGTGGTGTTCCTCGGCGTGGCCTACGCGGTGTCGGGGATCGGCTATCTCGCACTGAGTGCGGCGCTGGCGGGGGCCATCGTGTTCCTCGTCGACGTCGGTGGCACCTCGGAGGCCGCAGCGGTTGGCGACAGGTTGCTGGCCACACTGATCGGTGGCGCACTCGCGGTGCTCGCCCACGTCGCGGTGCCCGATGACGCGATGGTCCGGCTGCGGCAACGCGCCGGCGAACTGCTCAAGACCGAGACCGATTACGCCGCAACGGTGATCAAGGCCTTCGTGCACCGGCTCGACGATCCCGCCGAGGCGCTGTCGACGGCATGGGAACGCGCGTTCCGTGCCCGTGCGGCGTTCGAGGCAGCGGCGGGCGCCAGCTGGTCGCAGGACCGCCCCTTCCGACGCTGGCTGCGTTCCTACCGCACCGCGCTCAACGCGGTGACCGCGGCGTGTGCAGCACTCGAGGCGAGCCTGCCCGCTCGACCGCCTGCGACGCTGAGCCGGGACTTCACCGCCGCTGTCGACTCCTACGTGGAGGCATTGTGCGGAGACCCGGCAACGCCGGGTTCGCCGTGGCGGGTGGACGTGATCAGGTTGGCCGAGGCCGCACAGCGCGTCCGCGCCGAACTGTCGGGCAACGACGACGCCACGACCCGCGTGCTCGTCACCGAGATCGGAACCATCACAACCCAACTCGGCAACATCTCGGCCGATGCCGAACGCTCGTCGGCGCCGAGCTGATCGCAGACGACCGAGTCAGCCGCGGGCCCACCGCGGTTGAATGAAGACACCCTCGGCCTGCACGGTGACGCCCTCGTCGTCGGAGAGGTGGCCGACGGCGAAGGTCTTGACGCCCTCAGTCCGGTCGATCCTGGCCTCGGCGTGCAAGGACCCGAGCCGAGTGGTGCGCAGGTAGCGCAGCGTGATGGTGCCTGTGAGCCGCGGGCGTTCAGCGCTACTGGCCGCCTCGCCAAGTACGTGGTCGAGGATGAGCGCTGCGACGCCGCCGTGCACGTGGCCGGGCGGTCCTTCGTAGGCCGCACCCAGGTGGAAGTCGGTCGACACGGCGCCCGTTGAGTCCTTGTGGATCACCAGCGGCGGAGCGGTGGGATTGCGCATGCCGATGACGGCGTTGCCCCACGGCATCTGGTCGCCGTCCGCGCCGAACCGGACCCCGAACGCGCCGTCGAGCTGGCGGGTCCGCAACCGGGCGGTGGCCCCATCGATGGCGGCCTTCGCCTCGGCCACGACGTCGGCGTCGACCTCGGTGCGGATGGTGGCGTCGACCAGGTCACGGACTGAATGGGTGAGGGGTTCGAAGGTGGCGCGCAGCAGGGCGACCTCCTCGGCCGTCAGGTTCTCCACGGGGAAGTCCAGCACCTTTGAACTAGAACACGTTCTAGCGCCGCTGTCGAATCCCTCCTCAGCCGACCAGCGCGTCGAGTGCCTCCCTGGCCTCGGGATCGGCCCTGCCGAGCTCGAGTTCCATCAGCGCGCACTCGGCCGTCGCAGCCACCCACAGCCGTGCCGACTGGCGTGGATGGCGCCGTCCCATCGCCTCGAAGTCGGCGGTCAACGTCTCGACGTTGCGCCGGTTGCGTTCCAGCACCTCGTCGGCGATCGGCTGGTGTCCCCTTGCTTCGAGGAGCAGTGCCTTCACGCCGCGATCGCGCAGGCAGCCGTCGAGATAGGTTCTGGCAGCTACTTCCAGCCGTTGCCGCCCCGGCGCCATGTCCCCTGCGGTGGAGAAGAACTCGTCGGCGAGGGCGTCGTGGAACCGGCGGTGCAGTGCCACCAAATAGCTGGTGCGGTCCGGGAAGTGGTGGAAGAACGTGCCCTTCGAGACGCCGGCACCGGCCACCACGGCATTCACGCTGAGCCCTTCGAGCCCGAGCCGCTCGGCGAGTTCCAGTCCCGTCTCGATCAGTTTCTTGCGGGTTCGCGCAGCCGCCGCAGTCCGTTTGTTGCCCGCGAGTTCATGATTCGGCGCCTGAGTCACCACTGCAGTCTCCCCTTGCCGTCATCCGTCGTTCGGAGCTAGTGTAACTCACTGACCGACCGCCCGGTCAGTGAAAGGAGTTCGACGATGCCAACCATGACCGTGTCCATCTCGGCACCCAACCCCGAAACGCCAGCCACGATCTCCTACACCGACGACGGCTCGGGCCCTCCCGTCCTGCTGCTGCATGCGGCGCTGCACGACCGCACCGACTACTCGTCGGTGCATGACGCCCTCGGCCGGGGACGCCGCGTCATCGCGCTCGACTGGCCAGGCCACGGCGAATCCCCTTCGCTCGACGAACCGCTCGGCGCCGTCGAGTTCGGAGATCTGGCAATCGAATTCGTCGACATGCTCGACTTGCGCAACGTCGTCGTGATCGGCAACTCCGTCGGCGGCTACGCCGCGTGCCGCCTCGCCATCGAGCGGCCGGATCGCATCGCAGGGGTGGTGCTGGTCAACACGGGCGGCTTCAATCCCCCTACCGCGTTCATCCGCGCGTTCTGTGCTGTGATGGGCCGCCCCTGGGTGATCAGGGCAGGCGCCCCGCTGTTCGTCCGGTCCTACATGCACGCCAGAACCCCTGTCGAGCGAGCGATGGTGCGCCGCGTGGTGGCCAGGGCGCGCACCGCTGACGGATCGCGAACCGCGGCGGCGTTGTGGCGCAGCTTCATCGAGCCAGGGCACGACCTGCGGCGCCGCGCCGCCGACATCGCCGCACCGGTGTTGATCACCTGGGGCACAAAGGATCCCACCGCACCAATGAAGGTTGGCGCTGCGGTGCACGCGGCGATTCCCTGCTCGACGTTGACCGGACTGAGCACCGGTCACGTGGCCTTTGCGGGCGACCCCGACGGCTGGCTGAGTGCGGTGCTGCCGTTCGTCGAGTCAGCTCACCTCGCCGACCGACCTGCGACCAGCGGCTGAGGCGAAGCCCAGCCAGGTGTGCCGATTGCCTGCCCAGCACCACCCGACCTTCGGCGCGTTCCTGTTGGCCGCACCGTCGCGGCCGGTGCCGTTGCTGATCCAGAGCGCAGGAGTCCTGGCGTCCAGCTTGCCGCCCGGCTTGGGCTTGCGCGAGCCGATGGTCATGAAGCAGCGTCCGCGCTCCAACGTCTCGGGCCGCTGCAACAGCCAGTGCATGCCCTCGGTGAGAGTCAGCGGTGTCCGGTTCGTCGCAGCGATGGCCGGATCCGCCTCGTCGGGACTCCAATTGGCCATCGCATCACCGCGATCGAGGCCGTCGACGAGGTAGACGGGCGAATCCGGCAGCTCGACCATCGGAACGAACTCGTCGACGTCGGGCATGTCGACGACGAGGAATCCCTGCTTCCCTGACAGGCTCAGCAGTGGGGTGAGCACGGACGCCGCCACCAGATCCGGGTGGATCGCCAGAAGCGACCCCGCTCGTGCGGCGGTCTCGGCGACGGCGCGCAACCGTTTCTCGGGCCAACCAGCGAGCCGGTGCACGCCGAGTTCGACGAGGCGTTCGGCCTGTTCGGGCAGGGTCGGCAGGGACGTCATCGCGGTAGTCACCCGGTCGCAACGAAGCATGGGAGCGGGAAAGTTCCTGCGATCGACAGAATTCCAAGGAGAAGCGGGGCGGCACGGTCGCCAAGAATCCGCCAAGGCGGCTGCCCCAGGGTCTGTGTCGGAACGCCACGACGGGTGGCGGTGCACAGAAGGACCACACACGATGACTCACACCCGAACGCGGCTCATCGCCGGAGCGCTGATGTCCGCCAGTCTCGCGACCGCAGGCCTCGGCTTCGGAACGGGCGCCGCGCTGGCCGCCCCGTCGGAGCCACATCAATGGTGCCCAGGGGACTCGATGTATCCCCCGGCTGGGCCCGGCGCGGTCTATGTCTGGGACATGAATGTGTGCCATACCTGGCAGTACGTCCGCCCCGGCATTGGCAATGTCCCGGTGCGGGTTCCCGACGGCGTAGATCCCATCACGTTTCAGCCGAAGCGTTGGATAATCCAGCCCGATAGCAACCTCTGGGACGGCCCGAACCCACCGCCCGGTTCGGCAACCGAGTGCGGCACCGGCTTGTTCGGCGAACCCCTTCATTGCTAGCCAGGCGATGGTTGTGGCAACGGCGTCGCACCCGACTGAATCGCTTACACGATCGACACACGCGCGCCCCGCAAACGCCATGAACCTGCCGACAATCAACGGACATGGCTTATGAAGCGCACGGCCCGTCCATCGGACCGTCGGTGGCCGAGATCCTCGACTCCCACGCCGCGGGCACCGGTTCGCCGACCAAGACCGCGCTTCGGGTAGCCGACGCCATCGCGGCCCGCGGTGACGACGGCACCTGGCTGTCCACGGTGCCGCGCGACGAGTTGCTCGCGGCCGCGGCGGCAATCGAGAACCGCCCCGGTGCACGGACGCTGCCGCTTTACGGCGTGCCGTTCGGGGTGAAGGACAGCATCGACGTCGAGGGCGTGCCAACGACGCTGTCGTGTCCCGACTACGCCTACGTACCTTCGGTCACCGCGCCTGCCGTACAACGGTTGCTCGACGCAGGCGCCCTCTACGTCGGCAAGACCAACCTCGACCAGTTCGCCACCGGGCTGAATGGCACGAGGACGCCGTACACCGTGCCGCGCAGCGTCTACGGCGGCGAGATGATCTCTGGCGGATCGAGTTCGGGCTCGGCACTGGCCGTGGCGCTCGGTCAGGTGCCGTTCGCCGTCGCCACCGACACCGCGGGCTCGGGTCGGGTGCCCGCCGCGCTGAACGGCGTCGTCGGGTTCAAGCCGTCGCGTGGGCTGATCAGCACCGTAGGCCTGGTACCTGCCTGCAAGTCGCTGGACTGCATCAGCGTGATGGCAGGCTGCATCGACGACGTCGACAGAGTCTTCGACGTGATGGCCGGCCGCGATGACGACGATGCGTGGTCACGTGACGCCGGACCGCGCTACGCGGGCACCTCCATCCGCGTCGGGCTGCCACCGGTGGCCGAACTCGAGTTCTTCGGCGATACCGCGCTGCGCGACGCCCACCTCGGGTTCCGGGAGCACCTCGCCCGCCAGGTCACCGTCGTCGACGTCTCCCTGGAACCGTTCCTCGCCGCGGGAGCACTGCTCTATCAAGGGCCGTGGGTCGCCGAACGGCTCGTCGAATTCGGCGACTTCCTCGCCGAACGGCCAGAGACGATCCATCCCGTGGTGCGCGACATCCTCCGCAGCGGCGAGAAGTACACGGCCGTCGACGCATTCGCCGCGCTGCAACGCCTGCAGGAACTCAAGGCGGAGGTCGGCAGAGTGTGGCAGCACGTGGACGTGCTCGTGGTGCCGACCATCGGTACCACCTTCACCGTCGACGAAGTCCTCGCGAGGCCCATCGACTGCAACACGATGCTGGGCCACTACACGCATTTCGGAAACCTGCTCGACCTGTTGGGTATCGCCGTTCCCCTCGGCGTCGCGGCTGACGGCAGGCCGTTCAGCGCGATGCTGCTCGGCGCCGCCCTGTCCGACGACACCGTCCTGCACCTGGCCGCGCAGATCCTCGACGAGCCGCGCACGGTGCGCCACGACGCCAGCTCCCCCGTCCTGCGTTCCGTCCCCCAAACCTCCGAGGAGCCCGTATGACCCAGTCCGTCGACGTACCCGCCGAGCCGTCCACCTTCACGCTGACCGCGGGCAAGACCGCGCTGATCGTCATCGACATGCAGCGAGACTTCTTGCTGCCCGGTGGATTCGGCGAAAGTCTCGGCAACGACGTCGACCAACTCCTCAAGGTGGTACCGCCGCTGGCGGCACTGATCGCCGCGGCCCGCGACGCAGGCGTCATGGTCATCCACACCCGGGAGGGGCATCGACCCGACCTGTCCGACTGCCCGCCCGCCAAGCTCAAACGCGGTGCGCCGTCGAAGCGCATCGGCGATCCGGGTCGATACGGCCGCATCCTGATCCGCGGCGAGTACGGCCACGACATCGTCGACGAGTTGGCACCCATCGACGGCGAGCTGGTCATCGACAAGCCCGGCAAGGGAGCGTTCTACGCGACCGAACTCCAGGACGAACTGGCAGGCGCAGGCATCACCCAGCTGTTGGTCACCGGTGTCACCACCGAGGTGTGCGTACACACCACAACGAGGGAGGCCAACGACAGGGGCTACGAGTGCCTCGTCGTATCCGATTGCGTGGGTTCGTATTTCCCCGAGTTCCAGCGCGTGGGGCTGGACATGATCAAGGCGCAGGGCGGCATCTTCGGATGGGTCGCCGACAGCACGGCCGTCATCCCGGCATTGCACCAACTCACCACCACTCCCCTTTCCCAGGTCTGAGAGGACGACACCATGTCGGCTGAAGTCACCAACGCGCCCGCCGATCCGCCGATATCCCAGCCGAAGACCTCCATTCCGTGGTGGACCCGTGGAGACACCAACGCGTTCTTCGGCCTCGGCTTCAACATCCTGGTCAACGTCCTGACGCTGACCGGGCTGATGATCGGCGTCATCGCCGTGCCTGCGGGCGACGTGCTCGGCACGGTGCTGCCCGCGCTCGGGGTGGCCCTGATCCTCGGCAACCTGTACTACACGTTCCTCGCGCGACGGCTGGCCAGCCGCGAAAACCGCAGCGACGTCACGGCATTGCCGTACGGCCCGAGCGTGCCACACATGTTCATCGTGGTCTTCGTGGTGATGCTGCCCGTGTACCTCGCCACGAAGGATCCCATGCAGGCCTGGCAGGCAGGCCTGGCGTGGGCGTTCATGATCGGCATCATCGTGATGATCGGTGCCTTCGTGGGGCCGTACATTCGGAAGCTGACGCCGCGCGCCGCGATGCTCGGCACGCTTGCGGGCATCTCGATCACCTTCATCTCGATGCGGCCGGCCGCGCAGATGTGGGAAGCGGCCTGGATCGGCCTTCCCGTGCTTGCCATCATCCTGATCGGCTTCTTCACCGACGTGAAGCTGCCGTTCAACATTCCCGTGGGGCTGGCCGCATTGCTCGTCGGTACGGCGATCGGCTGGATCGGTGGCTACATGTCCGCACCCGACGTCGGCAAGGCGGTCTCCGACATCGCACTCGGCGTTCCGGATCTCCGAGTGGACATGTTGTTCGCCGGGTTGTCCCACCTCGCGCCGCTCCTCGGCACCGCAATTCCGTTGGGCGTCTACAACTTCACCGAGGCGATGAGCAACGTGGAGAGCGCTGCCGCCGCGGGCGACAACTACAACCTGCGCAGCGTACTGCTCGCCGACGGTGCGGGCGCCGTGGTCGGTTCTGCCTTCGGCTCACCGTTCCCACCCGCCGTGTACATCGGCCACCCCGGCTGGAAGGACGCGGGTGGCCGTGCGGGCTACTCGCTCGCCAGCGGCGTGGTCATCGGATTGTTCTGCTTCGTCGGCCTTTTCGGCGTGCTCGACGCACTGCTGCCGGTGCCGGCGATCGTGCCCATCCTGCTGTACATCGGCCTGCTGATCGGCGCGCAGGCGTTCCAAGCAGTGCCGCGGCTGCACGCGGTCGCGGTGGTGGCGGCGCTGCTGCCGAACCTCGCGCAATGGGCAAGCGGACTGATCGACAACGCGTTGAACGCCGCGGGCACGTCGGCAACCGCGGTGGGGATCGACAAGCTGAACGGCGCGGGCGTTGTCTACGAGGGTCTACTGCACCTAGGTGAGGGAGCCGTTCTCGTCGGCCTGATCCTCGGCACGATGGTGACGTTCATCCTCGAGAAGAAGTTCCTCTACGCCGCGATCGCCTCGGCTGTCGGCGCGGCGCTGTCGTTCATCGGCCTCATTCATGCGCCCCAGGTGGCGTGGGCGGCCAGCCCCCAGGTCGCGCTCGGCTACCTGTTCTTCGGGATCGTCTGCGCCGCATACTCATTCCTGCCCGGCGCCAAGGACCCCGTGGTGTTCGACGAAGCGGATGTAGTGGCGGGCCACTAGGGAACCCTCCCCGCACGAGCAGACGCAAATTGCCCTGAAGCCTGGCAGTTCAGGGCAATTTGCGTCTGCTCGCGGGAGAAGACTTAGCCCCTCAAGAACGGGACCTCGGTGGCAGGCGCGAGGACGACGTACATCCGGCGCCACGGGTCGTCGCCCTGCAACTGCCATTGATGGCCGGTGCCGACGGTGTCCTCGGCGAGCAGGACGTCGCCGGGCCGCAGGGTGAACTCCTCACCGTCGCGGGTGGCGAACAGCAGCGTGCCGCTGAGCGTCACGACCAGCTGTCGGACTGGCGCCGTGTGCCAGGCCAAGGCACCGCCGCCTGCCGTCTCCTCGACGGTCACGTGGGCCGCGGCCATCGTCGGCGACACCAGGTCGGCATTGCGGCCCGAACTCAGGTCGAGGCGGCCGATCTCGACGTGCGATGCACCGTCTTGACCCGTCCACAGCCGAACGCATCGAATCATTCGACAACTCCCCTACTCTCGGTTGATGTCCATCGCAACGGTAGCCGTCACGATCTGCCTGGCGGCGATGTTCGTGTTCGCGGGCTCCATCAAGCTGTTGGGCGTCCAGCAGTCATTGGCGATCCGCGACCATCTGGGAATCACGCCAACGAAGTGGCGCGGCATCGGGCTGCTGGAGTTGGCCGGTGTCGCGGGTGCGCTGGCCGGACTCGCATGGCGGCCCATCGGGGTTGCCGCGGCCATCGGGCTCGCGCTGCTCGCAGTCGGAGCCGTCGTCAGCCACGTCCGCGCGTCCGACTCGGTCGCCGATACGGCGCCCGCGGTGGTCGGCATCGGGCTGGCCGTCGCGACCGCTGTCCTGCAGAGCACCTAACCGCGTCGCCGAGGCGGGCGTCACACCAGGCCAGACGCGTGCCTGAGATTACCCGTACTTTCGTGGTCACTTGTCTACGAAGTTCCTTACGCTGTATTCATGGCCGCACGCACACACAGTTCGGACCCCCGTGCCGAACGGGTCCGCACCCTGTTGCGGGATGCTGCGTTCGCCATGGCGCACGAGCGGCCCGTCGACGAGATCACGGTCGGTGATCTGGTGGCGCGTGCCGGCGTCAGCAGGCAGGTCTTCTATCAGCACTTCTCGGACCGCGACGACGCGGTCTCGACGGCGTTCACCGTGGCTTTCGCCCGGGCTGCCGCCGACATCGAAGGCGACGCCCGGGTCCGCATCACGAGCCTGTTCGACTTCGCGGCCGAACACCGCGCCATGTACCGCAATGTCGTACCGAGCGCGGTCACCCAACGCGTGGTCGCGGCGTTCCGGGCCGAACTCCTGCCCGCCTGCGAGGAGATCGCCGCTCAGGGCATGGCGGTCGTCGGCGCCATCGCCGACATCCCTGCGGAATCGGTGAGCCGCTTCCTGGTCGGCGGTTTCCAAGAAGTGCTGCGGTCGTGGATGGAAGACGCCGAGGCCACCGATCTGCGCCGCAGGGTGGCCGCCGCCCTCGACACCGTCGACGCGCTGCTCGGTCTCACCGCCGGCCGCTGATCACCCCGAAACTCACACTCAGAAACGAAAGGCTCCACCGTGGGCAAGCACCACTCCATCAAGGACGCGTCGAACCGCCGCATCTCGCGGACCGACGTGCGCAACATGGTCCTCGCGATGGCGGCACTGACCGTCTTCGTCATCGCCATGATCGCCAGTTACTCCGGCGCGTTCGCCAAGCCGACGTTGCACCACATGAACGTCGCCGTGGCTGGGCCGCAACAGATCGTCGACGCGATCCGAGGGCAGGACACGCTCGACGTGACTCAGGTCGACGATGCCGCCGCCGCGCGGGGACAGGTCTACGAGCGCAAGACCGACGCCGCGTTCGTCGTCGAACCGACCGGCGACCTCAAGATCTACGTCGCCGGCGGCGGCGGTCGCAGCGTCGCCAACGCCGCAGAGACGGTCGGGCGCGGCATCGCGGCCAAGGCGGGCCTGACGCCCAGCGTCGAGGACGTCGCCCCCACCTCATCCGCGGACCCGCAGGGCACCGTCGAGTTCTACGCCGTCATCTTCCTGTCGATCGGCGCGACCGTGGGTGCCGCCCTGTTCGGTCGCATGATGGGCAGCGTGCGCAGGACGTCGACGTTGGCGCTGCGGACCCTGAGCCTTGCCGCCTACTCGGCGGTGCTGGCCGGCGGCGTCACCATCTACGTCGACGGCGTGCTCGGTGCGCTGACCAGCCACACCTGGCAGATCTTCGGAGCGTTGTGGCTCTACGCGATGGCCGTGAGCGGTGCGGTGACCGGGGTCGCCGCCGCGTTCGGCACCGTCGCATCGATGGGCGTGACGATGTTCCTGGTGATCGTCGGCAATGCCGCCGCGGCCGGTCCCGTCGGCAAGCCGCTGCTGTCCGGCTTCTACGCCACGCTCAACGCGATCGTGCCGCAGGGATCGGGCGTTGCGCTGCTGCGCAGTATCGAATACTTCGGCGGAAACGGCGCTGTCACACCGATTGTCACCCTGGCGATCTGGGGTGCGGCCGGTTGT